>UOFW01000111.1_pt1 | contig 8455 bp, 10 predicted proteins | sample 1989241 | NCBI WGS metagenome assembly UOFW01 (sample SAMEA4712195, study PRJEB27164) | hydrothermal vent metagenome | biome: marine basaltic hydrothermal vent biome; feature: marine hydrothermal vent; material: mineral | place: Pacific Ocean | collected 2011-06-14/2011-07-23 | depth 1719 m | reverse complement strand
ATAATAGGAATAGGCCTGCACTTATTTAAAGCGATAAGTAATGCGGCCTTTGGAGAGGTCGTAGGGAGTCATTTCGACTAATACATCATCACCAACCAATACGCGGATGCGGTTTTTACGCATTTTTCCGGCAGTATGACCAAGGATTTCATGATCATTCTCAAGTTTTACGCGGAACATGGCGTTGGGCAGTAATTCCGTTACCACGCCGCGCATTTCCAATAATTCTTCTTTCGCCATCTTGGCTCCTCATTAAACATCTTTGGCAGATAAATAGCTGAAACTGAAGATTTTTCAAGACATTTTCTTGTTTTTCCTTGAATTGGGCAAAAAGAAGCCCCTTTAAGTGGAGAAATAGAGTGTGAAAATATATGGAGAAATTTTAACAGTCGTCAAATAATGGTTAAGTTTAGAAAATCTTACGTAAAAAATTTATGGTGTCGTTTTCGTCTTGCCGCGAAAAATCCAAGCAGCCCGAGTCCGAGTAAAGCCATTGAGGCTGGAGCCGGAACCCCTAAACTCTTAGCCTGCGGGACTATTTCCTGCACAATCACATTGTCAAATTGCAGCCAATTCCCTGTTGTCTCTACCCAAGAGACCTGGGTAAGGCCTTGCCAATTGAAAATAAATGTTTCGAGGCCGAAAATGGCCTGCAGGGCAATGGTTTGTGATATTGTCCTGCCTGTCGCGTATGTCCCGATGAGTAGAATATTCTGGGATGTCCGAAAATTAAAGTAATCTGCAAAATCAATGGAAATCAAGTCAAAGGCGTTGCCGTTAATATTGGTAAGGGTTGTCGTGGCTTTTGGGGAGTTCTGGGCAAAGGTTACGCCCCCAGGGTCGGCATTATAGCGGCTGTTTGGGTCTCTATGGAGAATGCAAAGAGAGAAAATCTGGCAATCGTTAAAGAAGTTAAATCCTTTTGAATCAAGGGAGTTTCCGCTATAGGTCCGGCTGATTTCCTCGAAGTCAATGACAACAGCATAAGCGGGAAAGTTGATCATATTCAGGCTAAATGAAATCAGGATTACAATAAAAAATTTTCTAATATTACGCATACTCATATTTACTCAATTGTTGCAGTGATAGGATGTTCCTATATTTATATGATTTAAAGAATATTAAAAGATTAACTTTGTGATTATAAATATAATTTTTAGATGGTTGGAAAATAATCAGAGGTAAGATGTTTTTTTATTTTTTGGCTGAGCATATCACGTGTTTGGCGAAAAGCGGACAAGATGTTTTCGCGGTTGCCGACAACCGCCGTGGGGTCAAGGGTTGGCCAATATTCGACCCGACAATCCAGCGTACGGGTCAGGTCGATGGCTTTATGCTGTGCTTCAGGGCTTAAGGTCACGACAAGGTCGAAAGAGCTATCCATTAAATCTTCAAATCTTTTGGGTTTATGCCCGGATATATCAAGGCCCTCTTCTTCCATGACGGCGACCGCGAAGGGGTTAGCCCCGCACTCTTCGGGTCTTATACCAACGCTTTCCACATATATTTTACGGCCACAGTAAAATTTGGTCAGGCTCTCTGCCATGGGCGAACGTACCGCGTTGAAGTTACAGATGAACAGCACGCTGGCCGGCATTTCAAGACGGTTTTCCGGGGCCTTCTTGTCAAAGGGATCTGTATATTGGGGTGAGATGACAATGTTTGCCATAGGGTTACCTAATCTGTAAAACACAAATCAGGGTGAACAGGCGGCGCGCAGTGAGAAAGTCCATCTTAACCTTCTCGCCAAGCCTTTCCAACAGAATTTCGGATCCTTCATCATGGAGCCCACGCCGTGCCATATCAATGGTTTCAATCTGCCGGGGACTTGCGCTCTTGATGGCTGAAAAATAGCTGTCACAGATTTGAAAATATTCTTTAATGGTCTTTCTGAGCAAGGTTAATGGCAGAATGATGATGGAGAGTTTATCATTCATTGTCATATCTTGATCAGCGTATATATCCATGGCCAACCGGTTTTCTTCCATTCTGAGGACGATCCGGAAGGGGCCGGCGTAATCATGGGGAAGGCTTTCCAATGGCTGGTAAGAGTTATCTTCCAACAGGTCAAAGATAGCGACGCGGCGTTCGTGATCGATATCCGCATTGCGGCGAATGATGGATTTTTCATCCAATTCGATATGGCAGATCCGATAATTACTGCCCGTCATTATTCTGTGTCCTATTCCTTATTCGTGATCCGGATCCCGATGGACCCCGCGTGGGCCTGCAGGCCCTCTTCTTCGGCAAGGGTTATTGCTGCCGGGCCAATTTCTGCCAGGCTTTCCCGCGTGCATTCTATCAGTGTATTCCTTTTCATAAAATTAAGAACGCTTAATCCGGATGAAAAACGTGCGCTGCGGCCCGTCGGCAGGATGTGATTTGGGCCGGCCACATAATCCCCAACGGCTTCCGGCGTATAGCGCCCTAAAAATATTGCCCCGGCATTGGTTATGTGCTGGGCATATTTGCGCGGGTTTTCAAGGGCAAGTTCCAGATGTTCCGGCGCCAGTTTATTGATCAAGGGGATCGCCGCTTCAAGGCTGTCCACCAATATTACGGCCCCATGATCTTGCCAGCTTTTGCGGGCAATATTCGCGCGGGGAAGTTTGGCCAGATGTTCGTCCACGGCATCGCAGGTCGCTTGGGCAAAACCCGCATCATCGGTTATCAGAATAGACTGCGCCATTTCGTCATGTTCTGCCTGTGACAGAAGGTCCATGGCAATCCAGCGCGGATTATTCAGGCCATCTGCGACCACCAGAATTTCCGAAGGGCCGGCAACCATGTCAATGCCGACGATGCCAAAAACTTCGCGTTTCGCGGCGGCCACATAGGCATTCCCCGGCCCTGTGATAACATCAACAGGGGCTATTGTTTCTGTGCCGTAAGCCAAAGCCGCCACGGCCTGTGCGCCGCCTATCTTGTATATTTCTGTGATACCGGCAAGATCTGCGGCGGCCAATACAAGGGGGCTCAAGTGGCCGCCCGGCGCCGGAACCACCATGACAATGCGGTCTACCCCGGCGCATTTGGCCGGTATGGCATTCATGAGAACGGACGAGGGATAGGCCGCCTTGCCGCCCGGAACATAAATTCCTGCGGAAGATACCGCTGTCCAACGGGCCGTTAAGGTAACGCCGGCGGCATCCGTATATTCATCGTCTTGGGGAATATGGCGGCGGTGGAAACTGTCAATTCGCGTGGCTGCAAGTTTCAGCGCATCAAGTGTTTCCGTGGCGCAGTGTGATTTGGCTTGGGCGATTTCTTTTTCGCTGACGCGCAAAGTTTTGGCCGAAAGCTCACTATTATCAAACCGTTTTCCATAATCAAATAATGCCTCGTCGCCGCGATTCTGCACATCTTTTAGTATGGCGCGAACAACATCGGCAACATCCCCGTCGCCTTCTCTGCGGGCGGCAAGAAATTCATTAAAGTCCTGATCAAATCCACTGTCTTGGATGTTTAAACTGGTCACCATTATTCATCACCTGAAAATCATTTTAAATCGTTGCGCGCGCCAATATCTTGCAGTATCTGGCTGATTTCTTCATTGCGTGTTTTGAAGGCTGTTCGATTGACAATGAAGCGTGAGGTAATATCAATGATCTTCTCAATTTCGGCCAGCCCATTGGCTTTGAGGGTGTCACCCGTACTGACCAGATCCACGATGCGCCGGCACAGGCCAAGACTTGGGGCCAGTTCCATGGCCCCGTTCAGCTTGATGCATTCGGCCTGCACCCCGCGCTTGGCAAAATGCTTGCGGGTCAGGTTGGGATATTTCGTGGCGACGCGAACATGGCTCCAGCGGCTAGGGTCGTCATTGATACTTAAGGCGGTTAATTCAGCCACAGATAAGCGGCAATGACCAATGTTCAGATCAAGAGGCGCATATATTTCCGGATAATCAAATTCAAGCAGGACATCATTGCCCGCCACCCCAAGATGCGCTGCGCCAAAGGCAACGAAGGTTGCCACATCAAAGCTTCTAACCCGAATAATTTTAAGCCCGGGATTATTGGTGCTGAAAGTTAGTTTGCGAGACTTGGGGTTGTCAAAATCTGCCTCGGGGATTATGCCGGCGGCTTTTATGATCGGCATAACCTCTTTAAGGATGCGGCCTTTTGGCAGCGCTAATATCATAGGTTCCTGGCCGGATTCTTGGCCGGATTCTTGTTCGGATTCTGGGGCAGGCTTTATGCCTGATGTTGGTGAGGTCACCTTAACGTCACTCCTGAAATTCTATAAATTCACTTCGTTGTACGAAATTGTATGTCAACTATCCAGCATAGATTTGATGTTTTAACTACTTTCGTCTTGTAGATCATCAAGTATATCATGTTCGGGGTGACATTTCGCGGGCCAGGGGGTGCCAATATCCTGCATATGAGCCGAAATTATTTCGCATTCCAGCCTGATGATGCCGTCACCGGAAAATATGAAATCCACATGGAATGTTTTCTTTTCCGTTTTGTATGCCTCGATGGATAAGAGTTCCAGCGGTTTGTCTTTCGCCGTTATCGTAATATTTTGACTGTTGATTTTCAGAACATCATCAAAATGAAGGCCTGTGCGAATACGGCAGCATGCCATATTTATATTCTGCTCCATATCTTGACCTTCTCTCAAAATAACGTCACCGGTTTCCGGACATCTGTTTTCCCAGACATAGCGGTTCAGCATCATGACAAATCTTCGGCCTTTATGCTGGTAGGTGATATCACCTATTATGGTGACTGCATCCTGAAGATAAGCGGATAAAATGGTGATGTCGGCGCGGTCTTCTGCTCTGAGTTTCAGCTTTTCCAATCGTTGTCCCTCTTTAAGTTTAAATGCCATCTGCCTTCTGGCGGGATATTCTCGCCCCGCAAGAGCCTAATTTTTGTACAAGACGTTCATAGCCCCGGTCCAGATGATAAATCCGGTTAACTTCTGTTGTGCCTTCTGCGGCAAGGCCGGCGAGCACCAATGACATGGACGCACGAAGGTCTGTTGCCATCACAGGCGCGCCCAAAAGCCGCTTGATGCCTCTGACTGTTGCGGTGGCGCCATTGACGGTTATATCCGCCCCCATACGGCATAATTCAGGCACATGCATAAAACGATTCTCAAAAATGGTTTCCGTAATGACCGATGCACCATCACATAGGGTCATCATGGCCATAAGCTGCGCCTGCATATCCGTCGGAAAACCGGGGTAAGGCTGGGTTACAGCATTGATACCAATGATATTACCTGAACCAAGACGCGCGATCAGCCCGTGATCTGTTTCGGTAAATTTAATGCCGGCCTGTTCGAGAATTCCAAGCGTTCCTGTCATGACCAAAGGCAGGGCTTGGCCGATAAGTTCCAGCTCGCCGCCGGTCATTGCGGCGGCGATCGCATAACTTCCGGCTTCAATTCTGTCCGGCATAACGGTATATTCTGCGGCGTGAAGTTCTGACACGCCGATGACTTCCAGACGTGATGAGCCAATGCCTGAAATTTTTGCCCCCATGGCCATAAGGCAATGGGCAAGGTCAGAAATCTCAGGTTCCTGCGCCGCATTTTCGATGATCGTCGTCCCATCCGCAAGGCAGGCGGCCATCAGAATATTCTCTGTTGCCCCCACAGAAACCGTCGGAAAATGAACAATGCCGCCGGTAAGTTTGCCGGTGGCCCGCACATAGCCGTCCTTAAGTTCAACGACGGCACCAATATCTTCAAAGGCCTTCAAATGTAAATCAATGGGACGATTGCCAATGGCACATCCGCCGGGCAGGGAAACAATCGCTTCGCCTTCCCGGGCGAGGAGAGGGCCAAGCACTAAAATCGAGGCGCGCATTTTACGCACCATCTCATAGGGGGCCGTGGTGCTGGTGATGGTATCTGTGACGATATTCGCGGTTTGACCGCTGCCGATATCCCAGCCTTCTTCACTATAATTGATCGTGCTGCCAAGTTCGCAGAGCAGGTCGGCCAAGGTTTTAATGTCTGCCAAATGGGGCAGGTTATGAAGGGTCAGGCCCCCGCGGGTCAGCAGGCCCGCGCACATAAGCGGCAGCGCAGAATTCTTGGCCCCGCTAATGGGCAGTTGGCCTTGTAATCTGTGGCCACCTTCAATGACAATCTTTTCCATATATTTTCAGGCTTCTTTAATGATGGCTTGCGCGGGTTATAATTTTGGCAGGGTGACGCCGGTCTGGCCCATATATTTTCCGGATCGGGCATTATAGGGGACTTCGCAGGGCTCGTTTCCTTCAAAAAACAGAAATTGGCAAGCCCCTTCGTTGGCATAAATTTTGGCGGGCAGGGGCGTCGTATTGGAAAATTCCAATGTCACATGGCCTTCCCAGCCCGGCTCAAGCGGCGTGACATTAACAATAATGCCGCAGCGGGCATAAGTTGATTTCCCAAGACAAATAACCAGCACATTTTCCGGGATGCGGAAATATTCTACCGTCCGCGCCAAAGCAAAGGAGTTCGGGGGAATGATGCAGGTATCGCCGGGCCGATCGACAAAACTTGCCGAAGAAAAATTCTTCGGATCGACAGTTACCGAGTCCACATTGGTGAATATTTTAAATTCGCTGGAAACGCGGGCATCATAACCATAAGATGACAAACCATAAGAGATAACGCCGTCCCGCTTTTGACGATCTTCAAACGGTTCAATCATTCTTTCATTCAGGGCTTTTTCTCTAATCCATTTATCTGACATAACCGCCATATGATTTCAGGTCCTTTGTTTAGCTTGGTTTTTGATCTATGTTTTTGTAACCCAGAATGCTTATGTCCACAAGTCCAGAGGGCAAGCAAATTTTATTCTTTTCTGTGATCAGAAATGATGTCTTTGGAAATATCTGTTTCTTTTGATGCCGGGGGGGGATGTTGCTTGCGGCGTTTTAAATTATTACGAAGGGCCTGAGCCAATCGTTCCTGCTTGTTTTTTTTCTTTTCTTCTTTGTTCATACTATGGCCCAGTCTTTGCAAATTTATCTGTATGGATATATTCTTATAGCGTCTTTAGGACAATTTAAGGGCATTTTTCTGGAATCACAAATATTTCTGGAATAGGGCTTGCGCCATGTTAAAAGCTATGGCATCTTCCGCGCCATTCTGACAGTGGATTAAAGGATTCTCCCTGTCTGGCCCGCCTTATTAAAGGGCCGCTGTAGCTCAGTGGTAGAGCGCGTCATTGGTAATGACGAGGTCGGAAGTTCAATTCTTCCCAGCGGCACCATCATAAAATTAGGGGCATGATTGACCTCTAAGGCCTTGAAGGGTAGGGACAATTTTGGTGTTCCAAAGCACTTTTTAAAGAGTTCGAGAATTCCGTTTTTGGCTGCGCTGATTGCTCTATTTGTTCCGCTAAAAGCAGCCTTTTCTTCTCCAGTTCCTGAATGCGCTTGTTTTCTGCCTATTTTGACTTATGAGGTGACAGAATTGCATGAAATTAATAGATCCTGACCCTAGTTGTATTAAGTAATTCATTTAAGACAGCATTGTGTGGGCCTCCCTCTGTAGACATTGCCGCTACATTAAAAACAGGATTCAGGGGCTCCGATATACAAGCCTACAAGGCCAGAGAAGTTGCCGGCAGCCTAAATCTGACTACCTGTTGTTAAATATACATTTCCTCAATTGATTTATAATTATTAATAACAACAAGAAAAGGCGGCATAAGCCGCCTCTCTCAGAATTAATAAAATCCTTTACGGGTCAGAATTTATACCCTGCTGTAAAGGTAACCGTCCGTGGATTGCCGTAGAATGCGGTCAGCGTCCCTTCTGTCCCAAGCGTGGGAGTGGTTGAGCCATCGCCCCCTATGGCGACAAAATTATACCCGGCGACAATATAGCGCTTGTTCGTAATGTTTTTGGCATGCAGCCCGACAGACAGCTTCCCATCTTCCGAATTCCACACGAGGCTGGCGTCCCAAAGTGTGAAGCCGGGCTGATCAAGGAATGGATTGGGGGTTTCAAACTGACTGGCGGCACTGCGGTGCGCAAGGGAAGTAATCAACGAGATCGCACCATCGCTGGATCCCAGAGACAATGGCCGAGTGTAATTCAGCGAGCCACTGGCTGTCCATTTTGGCGTGTTATGGAATACACGCTCATCCGCCACATCTACACCAAAGGCGTCAATGAACTCATTGAACGTGGCATCAAGATAACCCACCGCCCACGTTGCCGTCAATGTGTCGTCATTACCGGACATGCCGGGTCAGACTGTCCCCAAACAGTCTGGCCCATGATGAACTGATTATCTTCACCGAACATCTGCTGGCCGGTGTCATTGGCTCTGCCACCGCACCGGTGGTGATCAATACCAGTCTGCAGGGGCTGTACGTCGTCGAATGATTTGAGACTTATTTAGTTTATTTCATCAGGAGGCTTTGATCTCTGATTGTTGTTAATATTAAGCGACTATCTTGCGATGTTGCAAGCGTCTTTGTTTAATTGTTTTGTTT
>UOFW01000122.1_pt1 | contig 8626 bp, 6 predicted proteins | sample 1989241 | NCBI WGS metagenome assembly UOFW01 (sample SAMEA4712195, study PRJEB27164) | hydrothermal vent metagenome | biome: marine basaltic hydrothermal vent biome; feature: marine hydrothermal vent; material: mineral | place: Pacific Ocean | collected 2011-06-14/2011-07-23 | depth 1719 m | reverse complement strand
AGAGCGCTGCAGTATTTGAAGATATCACCATAAGACCAGTATAATCAGTCTTGATTTCGGCTATCCCAGCCACACGTATAGGCTGTTCGTGATAAAAAAATTCCTGCCCAAGTTCCACATCATGTTTCTCGGCAAATTTTTGCGTTACAACCGCATCGCCGGGGGTTGCTATATTTTTTAAAAAATCAACCGATAAATTTAAAGGATATATCAACGGAATGTCATCGGGCGGGACAACGATAACTAAATCACTTATATACCCTCCTGGACCATTATCTACACGAAACTCATGCCGGAAAGAACGATATCCGGAAACCTGTTCAATATCAGGATGGGTCTTTAAGATATCATATATTGTGGAAGGCACACCCTTCCACAACGGCGGGGCAGAATGGTCTTTCGGGGGCGCGTGATACAGAACAAGATCCGCCCGAAATTGACGTTCAAAGGCCCCCAGAGATGCCCATCGCCCCAAAATACTGCCAAATTGCTGGAAAAACAATATGCCGACAAGGGACAAAATAAACACCGTGCTGATGGATTTTTGCCAATTATATTCTATATTTTTCTGCGCCAGCATCTATAACTTACCCTAATTACCTGCAAAGATTCGGGTCACTCCTGAGCGTATTGTAGGCATTTTCACTCACCCCGCCCCTATGATCGCAATCATGACATATATTATTTTATTTATTTTATTTATCTTTCTTAAGCTATTTTTTCATGAAGACCTCTCCTCTTGAAAAATTTACTACCTACTTAAGACGTCAACTATGGGATTCTCCTCATAATTTTTAAAAAAATTTCGGGACCATCTGCCCCTATTAGCGGGTTATCTTTGTTATAATCATTGATTTAACCCGCCAAATATGTCATATTATAGATATAAATGATATTTAATCAGACAGAAATGGCTTGTTATGGATAGTGATTTATCAGATGAGGCTTTGTTGCGGCAATTGGGAGAGAGGCTTCTTCAACATCGCCTGAATCGCAATATAACGCAGAGGGCATTGGCGAAGGAGGCGGGCGTATCTGTGCGTACGATCAATCGTGTGGAACGCGGGCATTCAACCCAGCTATCAAATTTTATTCGGTTACTGCGTCATCTTGGGTTGCTGGATAATATGAACGCGCTTGTGCCAGAGCCGGCTTTAAGCCCGATACAGCAAATAAAATTACAGGGGAAAAGCCGCAAACGCGCTTCTGCGGAAGACCCTGTGAAAGACAATGAAGCCTGGGCTTGGGGGGATGAAGAATGACGAATGCTGAGGTAAAATTATGGGGCAAGACAATTGGCGCGGTCAGTTGGGATGAGAATATAGGGCGTGGGAATTTTGAATATGACCCGGCTTTTGTCGGCAGTGGTATCGAAGTCGCGCCGTTCACTATGCCCCTTTCCAACCAAATTTATACATTTCCGGCGCTCCCGACCGAGACATTTCATGGCCTTTCCGGCTTGATCGCAGACTCGCTGCCGGATGATTTCGGTAATGCTTTGATTAATGCCTGGCTTGCCAGAGAAGGCCGGACTCCTGAGAGTTTTAATCCGGTGGAACGCCTTTGCTATATTGGAAACCGCGGCATGGGTGCGCTGGAATATGCGCCCGCACGGGGGCCTGTGCCGAACAAGTCAAAAACAATTGACGTTGATGCACTGGTAAAACTGGCGAGTGATATTTTAACCAGACGAAATCAGCTTGGCGGCTCTTTTTCTGTGCCGGATCGAGAAGATACGTTGAATGAAATTCTGCAAGTCGGTACGTCTGCGGGCGGCGCACGCGCCAAAGCTATTATTGCCTGGAACTCAGATACACATGAGATCCGCTCAGGGCAGGTAAAGGCAGATAAGGGCTTCACATACTGGTTGCTGAAATTTGATGGTGTCTCAGGGAATAAAGATAAAGAACTTGAAGACCCCGCTGGATACGGCTTGCTTGAATATGCCTATTATAAAATGGCTGAGGAAGCCGGCATAAGCATGATGGAATGCCGCTTGTTAAAAGAGAATGGCCGCAGCCACTTCATGACCAGACGTTTTGATCGTTCTAACAGCGGTCAAAAGCTTCATATGCAATCCTTTGGCGCGATGGAGCATTATGATTTTAAAAAGGCCGGGGCTTATTCTTATGAGCAGGCTTTTCAAACAATCCGCAAGCTAGGCTTGAGAATGGATGATATAGAAGAGCAATTTCGTCGCATGGCCTTTAATATCATTTCCCGTAATCAGGATGATCACGTTAAAAATATTGCCTTTTTGATGAATAGGGCGGGGCGTTGGTCTTTGGCACCGGCTTTTGATGTTACCTACAGCTATAATCCAAGCGGTGCCTGGACGAACAGTCATCAAATGTCGATGAATGGCAAGCGTGACTTATTTGACATTGAGGATTTCCAAGCTTGTGCCAAGCTGCTTTCAATGAAGCGGGGCCGGGCAGAAGAAATATTAAATCACGTCCAGACCGCTGTGTTAAAATGGCCTGATTTTGCAGATAAGGCAGGCATAGATACAGTAACCTTAAATAAAATCTCCAAGGCTCATAGAACGGATATTCTGGCCTGATATTGCTCTAGATATATAGTTTTAAATCCGGGTGATTCTAAGTCTTAGCGCATTGCTGACAACAGACAGAGACGACAGGCTCATGGCCGCAGCAGCAATGATCGGGGATAGCAAAATACCAAAGAAGGGAAATAATACCCCCGCCGCCACTGGAATTCCCAGACTGTTATAAACAAACGCCAGAAATAAATTCTGTTTGATATTCCGCATGGTGGCGATTGACAATCGCCGGGCGCGCACGATGCCATCCAGCTCCCCTCTTACCAAAGTAATGCCGGCACTTTCCATGGCGACATCGGCCCCGGTTCCCATGGCAATGCCGACCTCAGCCTGCGCCAATGCCGGGGCATCATTGACCCCGTCCCCGGCCATAGCCACGATAGAGCCTGATGCCTGAAATTCTTTGATGATAGCAACCTTGCCTTCCGGCAATACATCCGCCCTGATATCATCAATGCCCAGTTTGCCGGCCACGGCTCTGGCGGTAATGTCATTATCACCGGTCACCATCACAATATGAAGCCCCTCTTCACGCAATATCTCCAAGGCGGCAGGAGTGGTTTCCTTTACAGGGTCAGCAACAGCCACCAGACCCGCCAGCTGATTATCAATGGCAACCATCATCACGGTTTTGCCCTGACGCCTCATATCTTCGGCCAGACGGGCCGTATCCTCTATTGAAATATCCAGCAGATCCATCATTTTAGAATTGCCCAGAGCGACGCCGCGCCCCTCAACCAGACCTTTCACGCCCATACCCGTCACGGCTTCAAAATCTTCAATATGGGGCGGCATAATATCCCTGGCCTTTGCCCCCGCAACAATGGCCGTCGCCAAGGGATGCTCACTTCTGCTTTCAAGACTGGCCGCAGAGGCAAGTATTTCCTGTGCGGTGAAGCCACTCATGGGCACCACATCGGTCAATAGAGGCTTGCCAATGGTCAAGGTTCCCGTTTTATCAACGATCAACACATCTACTTTGGCGAATATTTCCAATGATTCTGCATTTTTAATCAGAACGCCGGATTGTGCGCCCCGTCCCATCGCCACCATGATCGACATGGGCGTTGCAAGGCCAACGGCGCAGGGACAAGCAATAATAAGCACCGAAACAGCGGCTATGAATCCCATGGCAAAGGCAGGCTCCGGCCCAAAAAAATACCAGACCAGAAACGCGACAAGGGCTATGATGATAACCGCCGGGACAAACCAGCCGGCAATCAGGTCAGCATATTTCTGTATGGGGGCGCGGCTTCGCTGGGCCTCTGCCACCATGGCGACAATCTGTGACAACATGGTTTCAGAGCCCACATGTTCAGCCCGAATATCAAGGCTGCCCCGGCCATTCAATGTGGCACCGGTCACCTTGTCATCCAGCGCCTTTTCGACCGGTACCGGCTCTCCGGTCAGCATAGATTCATTCACTGCCGAATGGCCATCAATCACCATGCCATCAACCGGAATTTTTTCGCCAGGCCGAACGCGGACAATATCGCCGGTCATGATCTCTTCAAGGGGAACCTCATTTTCTGTTCCGTCACTGTTAACCCGTAAAGCGGTTTTTGGTGCCAAATCCAGCAGGGCGCGTATGGCACTGCCTGTTTTCTCCCGCGCGCGCAACTCCAAAACTTGCCCCAGAAGAACCAGCACAATGATAACCGCTGCGGCCTCAAAATACACCGGCATAAAACCATTTTCAGTCTTTACGGCATCCGGAAATAAACCCGGGGCAAATAATGCGATTACGCTATAGAGATAAGCAATCCCGGTACCTATGGCAATCAGGGTCCACATATTAAGATTCATGGTTCGGATCGATTGCCAGCCCCGTTTGAATATGGGGGCCGCCACCCAGACCACGATCAGGGTCGTCAGGGAAAATTGCATATAACCGGAAAGCTCCGCCCCGACAAAATCCTGAAAAGCCGGAAATATATGCCCGCCCATTTCAAGAATAAAAACAGGAAATACAGCGATTAACCCGATCCAGAACCGCCGCGTAAAATCCACCAGCTCAGGGTTGGGGCCTGCGTCCTGCGGCGGAATGCCCATAGGCTCCAGCGCCATACCACATATGGGGCAATCACCAAAAACATCCTCTATAATTTCTGGATCCATGGGACAGGTATACAGGGTGCCTTCCGGCATCTTCTCAGGGGCCGGGCGTTCGCCTAAATAATACTCTGGGTCTTTCCTGAATTTATCCCTACATCCAGAGCAACAGAAATAATAATCATGATCAGCATGTTGCACAAAAAGCGCTGTATTTTCACCTGTCACCGTCATACCGCATACCGGATCTTTAAGATTGCTTTGGCTGGAATCTGAACTGGAATCATGGCAATGTGTTTGATGCATGATATGACTTTCCTTATATGTGAGCCGCTAAATGATAATAGGCATCACAATAAGGGGGTAACGTGATTTAGCTGTTACAGAAATTTCGGAAAAGCTTGCAGTTTTTAAAGTTTATCGCAATTTTAAAGTCTATCTATGGAAATGCGCGACTTTACACTCTTTAACCTTCTGAAATGGCTTGGGCTCAGTCCGGTTACAGATTTAAATTGATTGCTAAGGTGGGCAAGACTACTATAGCCCATTTGAAAGGAAATCTCCGTAAGGCTCAGTTCATCATACACAAGGAGTTCTTTCACTTTCTCAATTTTCTGATTTATATAATATCTTTCAATGGTCATTCCCTCAATGGAAGAGAATAGCGTGCTTAAATAATTATATTCGTAAGCGATATTTTCTGTCATATAATCTGATAATTTCGAATGTGGCAGGCCATCCTGTTTCTGGACCAATTTAATTACCTGCTTTTTAATCCTTTCAATTAACCGGCTTTTTTTGTCATTGATCACTTCAAAGCCCAAAGGTTCCAATCGCGCCCATATATCACTGACCTGCGCATCACTAAGGGCATAATCCCCAAAATCCGCTTCCCCCAGTGATATATTTACAGGCCTGAGTTCTAAATCATTCAGCACAGAAGTGACGACTATAATACATCGATTGCAAACCATGTTTTTAATATAAATTTTCATGGGCAAAGCATGAATATACCAAACACATTTGTCAAGAGAGCCGCATATTTCCAGCGAGGGTATGCTTCAGGCTACCACCCGTGACAGCGGTGCCATATATGCAGGATTTCCTGCTTGTTGCCGTAAATATGGTATTCATCATGGGCGGCGGCGGTCATGCAGACATGGTTCGGCAAAATACTTAACAGGCGGCCAATTGGATATCTGGAAAAATCAATATCACGCCCCGAACGTGACGTAATAATACCATGTTCCTGATTTGCGCTTTCCACGATAAGATCATCAATTACCTCGCCGGATTCAACGGTACAAACCAAGCCAAACTTATGGTCATTTTTTTGTCCGGCTGTTCCCCTGTCCTTTGACAAGGCCATGCCGCCGGCATCTATGATGATACGATTTTGATCTTTTTTATGACTGATGACGGTGGTTAATACACTCAGCGCAATATCCCCGGTTTGACAAACGCCAAGGTTGGCCTGAAATAAATCCTGAAAAGTAAAAACCCCGGCACGCACCTCATCAATTCCGGTTAAATCTTCAGAAAATGTTGCTGTCGGCGTGGAACCCATACTCACGATTTTCGGCGTTATGCCAATTTCTTGGGCCGCCTCGGCACATTTAACAACAGCGTCCCGCTCCTGAACAGCATGTTTTTTTATGGCGGAAATATTTGGGCAATTATAAGAATCCCCGGCATGAGTTAAATAGCCCAGAAAATTTGCCCCCGGACTTTCATGCAATAATCTGGTAATTGCCATAACGACGGGATCATCAGGGCGCATTCCTGCCCGCATTAAGTCATGAACCCGGCGGCATTTTGATGGCACGATGCTGACCGCATATAAAATATCTCTGAACCCGCCCTTGAGGAAAAATTCAGCCTCTTTTAAAGTGGAAACAGTGATCGGGCCGATGCCGCCATCAAACAATAATTTTGTTAGTTCTATGGATTTTGTCGTTTAGACATGAGGACGCAAGCGGGCACCAAGTGAAATTATGTGATCTCGCATCCGAGTGATATTATGTAATAATTTTGATTTATCCACAATCAGGCACGGGGTGTTCAGGCTGTCTATTTTCAAAAGCGCAATCTGATATTATTCTTTCAAATATAAATGTCATACAAATCAAAAAGTTAAGTAATATTCTTGCTTGAGAAGAGTTCTCTAATACTCTTTCACATTACTTACACATTTTGACCAATTTGAGGGGGAATATAATGGTTAAGCACACAATCTTGGGCGGTAAGGTTCATGTCTATAAAAGAGAGAATAGTCAGCATTGGCAGTGCTCGACATATATGGGTGGAAAGAATCGTCGTGTAAGCACAAAAGAGGACAGTTTGTCCCGCGCGAAGGATTTTGCAGAGGACTGGTATCTGGAATTACGTGGTAAAAACAGGATGGGGGAATTAAGGAACGAAAAAACATTCAAATTTGCGGCAAAGAAATTTGAAGAAGAATATGAGATTATTACAGAAGGCCAGAGAAACGCTGAATATGTTAAGGGTCATAAAAGCCGGATTCGTACGAAACTTAACCCGTATTTTGGCAATAAAGGCATTTCCGAAGTCACACCCGGATTAGTGCAGGATTATCGTATTCATCGTATGAAGTCAGAAAAAAAACCTGCAAGAACAACACTTCATCATGAAATTGTTACGTTGAGGCAGATTTTAAAGACGGCTATCCGGCATGGCTGGTTACAACATTTGCCAGATTTATCTCCACCATATAGATCAAATACAAAAGTTTCACATCGTGCGTGGTTTAATCATGAAGAATATAAGAAACTTTATGAAGCAACACGACGACGGGCAAAAACCCCTATTCGCAAGCGGTATAAATATAATTGCGAACAATTACATGACATGGTGTTGTTTATGGCGAATACAGGCATCCGCCCCGATGAGGCTTTACGGTTGGAATATCGTGATGTGGAAATTGTGGAGGATATTGATACGGACGAAACAATTTTAGTCATTTCCGTGCGTGGCAAACGGGGGGTTGGATTCTGTAAAAGTACAAATGGTGCCGTAAGGCCATTTGAACGCTTGGTTGAGCGAAATCAACCTGCACAAGAAGATAAATTATTTCCAATTTTGCACAGAGAGTTATTGAATAAGATTTTAGCAGAAGAAAACCTGAAATTTGATCGGGAAGGAAATCGCCGAACGGCCTATAGCCTTAGACACTCATATATTTGTTTTCGACTTATGGAGGGAGCAGATATTTATCAAATTGCGAAAAACTGTCGTACGAGTGTGGAAATGATCGAGAAATACTATGCATCCCACATACAGAATAGCATTAATGCGGCGGCAATTAATGTCCGAAGGCCAACACGGGAGAAAAAGCCCGCGCTCTAAGCGCATAAAGGGGCTTTTTCGGCGTACTTTATGACGGCTTCCCAGAAGCGCTTTACGGCATAAGGTACCTCAAGGCAGTGCCAGAACTGGCACTGCCTTTCTTAGGTCGCTGCGCCCATGGCGCTCTTAAGTGACCGTTATTGATAATATTAGCCCTTAAGAAATGTTTTTTGCTTTTAGAGCAGTTTTCACTTGGCTACAGAATATGGAGATGATAAGACTTCATTTCCTTCATGCGGGCGTGGCGGAATTGGTAGACGCGCAGGATTCAAAATCCTGTTTCCTATGGAAGTGAGAGTTCGATTCTCTCCGCCCGCACCATTTCACATTTATCGACGTCAAAGGTACCTAGTGCATTGAAAGGAAAAGACTTTTTGGTGTTCAAAAAGCCTTGCTTGTGGCTATAGGGTAAATGCTCTGAAAACGTTAATTTTAAGACTAATCGTTGCAGGTTAAAACGCCCTGTTTGCCATATTTTGCAAGGGTTTGACAGAAATTGAAACGAGAGTTCAAACATTTGTACGTCGTCGAATGATTTGAGACTTATTTAGTTTATTTCATCAGGAGGCTTTGATCTCTGATTGTTGTTAATATTAAGCGACTATCTTGCGATGTTGCAAGCGTCTTTGTTTAATTGTTTTGTTT
>UOFW01000133.1_pt1 | contig 8704 bp, 9 predicted proteins | sample 1989241 | NCBI WGS metagenome assembly UOFW01 (sample SAMEA4712195, study PRJEB27164) | hydrothermal vent metagenome | biome: marine basaltic hydrothermal vent biome; feature: marine hydrothermal vent; material: mineral | place: Pacific Ocean | collected 2011-06-14/2011-07-23 | depth 1719 m | reverse complement strand
ATCACGCCGGTTAACCTTACCGGTGAAGTGGCCGAAATCGAAGCCATCAGCATGATCGCCCAGAAATATGGCTGGAGAATGATCGTTGACAGCTGCCATGCTTTGGGAACTACATATCTGTCCCATGATGGGGGAGATATTACCGTCGGGGGCTGCCATTTTTCAGATATGGAGGTTTTTTCCTTTCATCCGGTCAAGACCATTGCCATGGGCGAAGGCGGGGCGGTTACGACCAATGATCAAATGTTATATGACAGGCTTTGTCTCCTGCGAAATCACGGCATTGAAAGGGACGCAGAAAAATGGATTTCTGCACCGAAGAGCGAAATAGAGAAGCCGTCGCCATGGGTTTATGAAATGCAAATTCTGGGGTATAATTATCGTCAAAGCGATATTCACTGCGCCCTTGGGTTAAGCCAACTTAATAAATTACCTGAATTTACGGATCACCGGCGCAGGCTTGTTGCGAAATATGATCAATCATTTATGGCGTTATCTGCCTCTGTAAAACCAATTAAACCAACGCGGGGCTGCTGCGTGGCACGGCATCTGTATGTGGTTTTGATTGATTTTAAGGCGTTAGGTATTTCACGCCCTGATTTTATCCGTGAATTATCAACCCGGAATGTGGGCAGTCAGGTTCATTATATTCCCATCTATGCCCATCCTTTTTACCGGAAAAAATATGGCCCGCAAACAAGGCGCGGCGCGGAAGAATATTACGCCCGTACATTATCTCTGCCCCTGCATGTGAGTATGTCACTGGATGATGTGGATTATGTGATTGCGCAAACCTCAGATATTATCGCTGGTATAATAACCGAATGACACAGAAACCCCGCATCGTCGCAACCATCGAAGCGCGTATGACATCTTCCCGGTTGCCCGGCAAAATGATGTTGACATGCCTTGGCAAAACCATGTTGGAACATATGGTGGCGCGCGTAAAGCGGGCAACCTGCCTTGATGATATTATCATCGCGACGACCCTCAATGATACAGATGACGTGATCACAAGGGAAGCCGAAAGACTGAATGTTAAATATTTTCGCGGCAGTGAGGATAATGTCATGTCGCGGGTATTAGGCGCGGCGCAAGCTTTTAAAGCAGACATTATTGTTGAGCTTACCGGTGATTGCCCGTTGATGGATCCGGCCTTAATAGATCATGCGTTGGCCCAATATTCAACCAGCGGCGTTGATTACCTGAGCAATCTTGAAATTGCAGAATTTAAAGCGGGCGCGTCCCACCCCTTGGGCTATGCGGTGCAGGTTTTCAGCACGGCTATTCTGGCGGATGCTTACGCCCGGACAGAAAACCCTCTGGATTATGAACATGTCAGTCGTTATTTATACCAGACGCCAGAACGTTACAGCGTGAAATATTTACCGGTGCCAATATTGCAGCGCGGCCCGCAAATGTCGGTCACGCTGGATACACAACAGGATTTTCAGGTTATCTGTCATATTCTAAAAGCGCTCACGCCGGAAAATCCAGATTTCACCATAGAAGATGTGGTAAGATTTCTAACCCAAAACCCTGAAATCAGGCTTATTAATCAGGATTTCTGCCAAATAAAGGTATAGCGATGATAGAAAATCCCAAGGAAGATTTCTCTCTGTTGATTATCGGCTGCGGGGCCATTGCGGGCGGCTATGATCAGGGAGATATTAAAGGCCCGAATATCCTGACCCATGCCAAGGCGTTTAAGGCCCATGCGGGTTTTAATCTGGCAGGCTGCCTTGATACGGATTTGAAAATCGCCCAGAATTTTGCCGATATTTGGGGGGTGAACAAGGCCTATGAAAGCTTTGAGCAGGCCATGCGAGACCGGAATTTCGACATCGTCTCTATCTGCACCCCGGCGCCCAGCCATGAATTATATCTGCGGAAATTACAAAATTATAACGTCCGGCTTATTTTCTGTGAAAAACCCATTGCCGATAACTTAAAGGCGGCCCGTGAAATCGCCGCCTTCTATCCGGATAATATGGCGGTGAATTATATCAGGCGTTTTGACCCTGAAATCAGGCAGCTTGCCAAAGATATTCAAGATAATAAATACGGAAGTTTCATATCTGGAAAGGCGTTGTATAACAAGGGACTATATAATAATGGCTCCCATATGACCGATCTTATCCATATGCTGTTGGGACCTGTCGTGGTTAAGGCCGCCTCAGGCATCATATATGATTTCTGGCCGGATGATCCAACCATATCCGCCAAGCTGGAGACAGCGAACAGCGGCCAAATAGATTTGATTGGCTCGGACATGCGATCCGGGATGGTTTTTGATCTTGAACTCATTTTTGATCAAGCCATCATCAGCCTAACTGATTTTAGCCAGACGATAGCGATTAAACCCCAAAATGGCCCCAAGAAGATAACCAAAACGATGCAGAACAGAGAGATGTTCAATGCGGTATCTAATATTTATGATCATTTAACGCAGGGCGCGGCATTGCAGTCAAAAGCCCGTAATGGCTTATTGGCGCTTGAAACATGCGATGATATTCGCCGAATGGCAGGATTATAATGAGCCGCATCCTGTTTTTCAGCCGTGACCCCGGCGGCACCAATCAGCTCGTTGCCCTCAGATCAATATTATCTGAACAAGGCGAGGGGGCCAAAAATCATCCCCTGTTTGATCAGTTAAATATATCTGCCGGGCCCAATATTATCGTGATAGCCAAGGATTATGCTCATGTCATATGGCGGCAAAATGGGTTTGAGGTTCTGGATTGGCCTGATATCTTGTCAGAAGAAGAGGTTGCCGGTTATTTGGCCGGTTTTTCGCCGGATCAAATTATAACAAGCACCTGTCATGTGGATGACCGGACGGAACAGATGGTTTGGCGGGTGGCTAAACGACTTGCGATCAAAGTGACGGTTTTTCTGGATTCGCATCATAATATTGCCGTTCGTTTTAAGGATGACCAGGGCGAAGTGATCTTGCCGGATCAGGTATCCGTGATAGATGAGACCGCAATTCCGGCGCTGCTTTCCCTTGGATTTGCCAAGCGCAATATCTTTATTTCGGGAGATTTATACCAGAATTATTTTATCAGCCGTCAAAGGGATAAGAGTCTTGCGGCCCGTGAGTGGGGGGCGAGGAAAGGCGAAAGCCTTATTTTATTTGCCTCCGACTATATCCATGAAATGCAGGCTATGGGCCTTGAATTCGCGGTGACGGAGTTCGAATGTCTTGATTATTTGATTGACCTGTTAAACGCGGGTGAGGGGAGGAAATATCTGAAGGGACTTTGCGGGCCTTATCGCTTGATCATTCGGCCCCATCCAAAGGACACGCCTGGAAAATATGAGAGTTATCCCCAAAAAAGCACGCGAGAATTGACCATTGTCATCAGCGATATAGGCACATCTCTTGAGGCGGTTACATCAGCTGATCTGGTGACGGGCCTTGGCTCGTCCTTGCTGAATGAGGCAAAAACTTTGGGCGTGGATATTCTGACGCTTGGGCCATTGGCCAAGAACCGTGGTCAAGAACCGTAAAGATTTTTAAAAAACAGCCTCATAATTTCAGTGCGGTTTTCAGTATCTTTTTGCTTTAGCAGGTCATTAAAATTCGCACTGCAAATATTGCCGCCCCGTTGTTTTTGCAGCTCGTAAAATCTTTCCGATGTGACAGAATAGCTCGCAACGTCATATTTTTCACCGCCTCGGATACCATAATGCTGGTGATAACCGTCCAGTTGATAACCGATTAATTCCAGGCTGTTCATCCATTGCCACAGGTCCGCATGCTGCGCTCCGGAAACTCTCTGGAGATTTAACCGGTCGAAGGCATGTTTGGTGAGTAAGGCAACAGATTCCAATGCGGCGCCTTTAACGGACCTGTCCCCAAAAACGATGCTGAGTTCCGCAGAACGTGTAATGTTATTGATGAATTTCAGGCAAACTACACCGATATGCCGAGATGTTTTTTTGTCAAGGACCGCCAATAATAATGAAGTGGGGTCGGCCATTTCACGGGCAATAATTTTCGCTTGCTGGTCCTTATTCACGGGGAAGGTACCGTGAACCAGATATTGTGTGGTGACGGGGTCATTGAACCAGCTATGCCAATGGCCCTTGATTATATCCTGTTCGATATCAGGTTGACGAAGCGCAACAATGCGCCCTTCCAAAAAAATATTGTCATCTTGTGGGTTATGGTCTGTCATAAACTTCCCCTATGTATTTCCCGATATTAAGGTACCATAGACCTTAAAAAAGAAAAGACCAATAATGTTAGCCAAAGATGTTTAAAATTGATTGCGGGGCTTGATTGGCGATGGACAGCGCCTGTATGCCAAGCTGCTGTTTGACTTGCAGGGCCTGTAAATTGGCACTTTCCTTGGCCAGATTAGCATCCACCAGATTTCCAATGCCGATTTCAATGGTGTCGGAAATTTTATCAGCAAAAATGCGTTGAGTTTCCAAAGATGTTGAGCCGGCACCTAATCTGGTTAGAACCACATTAACCAGAGCCAGTGAATCATCAACATTGGTCAGGGCAGCTTCGGCAAGTGTTTGTGTCGTGATTTGCTGGGCTGCCGTGATTGTTACATTGCCGCCGCCCAATGTCAGATTTTGATGAGGAATTGAGATGGTTTGACTCGCGGTGGGATTGGTGATGGCGACGATAGCATCGGTTCCGGCATCAAGCAGGTTTGTGCCATTAAATTCTGCGTTATTCACGATGATGGTAATTTGATCTCTCAAGGAGGAGAAATCTTCATTTAAAGCGGTCCGGCTTGTCGCATCAAGGCCGGCATCGGCGGCGGCGACAGTCTTTTCCTTCATTTCAATGAGCAGGTCAGAAATGGCCCCGGCGGCTGCGAGGGCAATATCGGCTATACTGATGGAACGATCCAGGCTTTGCTTGACCGCATTATAGCCTTTCAGGTCAGCGCGAAGCTTCTGGGCAATGGAAAATATGGCGGCATTATCTTTGGGCGATGAAATCTTAAGACCGGTGTTGATACGATTCTGTACTGTTTCTAACTGAGCTGTCGTTTTGTTGAGGTTGAAAAGTGCCGACAGGGCAATTGCGTTGGTATTTACAGAAAAGGCCATATTCTTGATCCTGTTAGTCTTAAAATAACTTTTAAATATATTCCTATTGTAGCGGCTGATCGGAAGGGCCGGTTTCAATGAACCAGATTATTTCCGATCATTATTATGCCATTCAGAATGCGGACGGCGATATATCGCTTAACCGCCGAATAGGCTTAAGATTGACTGCGGTGCCTGATTGGCAATGGATAGCGCCTGAATACCAAGCTGTTGCTTAACTTGCAGCGATTGTAAATTGGCACTTTCCTTGGCCATATTGGCATCCACCAGATTACCGATCCCAACTTCGATGGTATCTGAAATCTTATCCGCAAAGGCCCGCTGAGATTCCAGAGCCTTCCCGCCAGCACCCAATTTGGTCAGAACCGCATTGACCAGAGCCAGTGAGTTGTCAATATCGGTTAACGCGCTCGCCGCGAGGGTCTGGGTTGTGATAGTTTGTGCCGCCGTGATGGTTACATTACCGCCGCCCAATGTCAGATTTTGATGAGGAATGGTAATGGTCTGTGAGGCGTTGGGGTTGGTGATGGCCACAATGGCATCTGTTCCGGCGTCAATCAAATTGGTGCCGTTAAATTCGGAGTTGGCCACAATGATCGTGATTTGATCCCGCAGGGCCTCAAAATCTTCGTTCAAGGCTGTCCGGCTGGTGACATCAAGACCCGCATCAGCCGCCGCAACGGCTTTTTCTTTCATTTCAATGAGCAGGTCTGAAATGGCCCCCGCAGCGGTAAGCGCAATGTCAGTCGTACTGATGGAGCGATCCAGACTTTGCTTGACCGCATTATAACCTCTTAAGTCCGCGCGTAGTTTTTGAGCGATTGAAAAGATCGCGGCATTATCCTTCGCAGATGAGATTTTTAAGCCGGTATTAATCCGGGTCTGGGTGGTTTCCAGATCCTTTGTTGTACTATTCAAATTAAGCAGAGCCGACAGGGCACTGGCATTTGTATTTACTGAGAAAGACATCTAGCTTTCCTTTCATGAGTTGCATTCTGAATATGTCGTATCCCACACACGGGATATACCGATTAATAAAATGCAAGAGGTGTGCCAGTTTTATAATTTTTATAAGTTATTGTAAAATAAAGATAAATTTAATATATTTTTAAAAAAATGTTGGGTTCGCAGGAAGATTCTGTCATCAACTAGGCAAAGCTTGCAGCAGGAATTTCTACATTCGTATCTAAAGCGCAAAGGGTTATGATTTGTGGATAATCTTATCGTGTCATAAATTCTATGACATTATTAATGTCACGAACCATCGGCGCAGATAAGATGTTTTTAAAACGTTAAACGGTTTGATTTAACGTGATTGATGTGGGGGATTTATTGACAGGCCGTGAGCCATTGGCCCCATAACGGGTCGCCTGATTTTGGGTCTTTATCACTTCATGGCTGATGGCTTGAATCATATTTTCTGATATTGTCTTCAAGCTTTTGATCAGGCGGGTATGCTGCGTTAGCACAGTTTGAAAAAGGCGTGATTCTTGCTTTAAGCTGCGCGCAGCTGTTCCATTACCGCTCGCGGGCAAGCCCCCGCGCGCACCTAATTCAGACATTTCTTTATGATAGGCGGCCATGAGCTGATTCTTAAGGGGCAAAAGTTTTTCCATTTCTTTAGGCCGATTAGCTTGCAGCAAGGTAATCTCGTCAGAAATGATTTTAGTAAGGTCTTTTGTTGTTTGGATGAGCGGTGCTAAAAGACTGTGGCTTTCTGAAGTCTCAGGGAAAGATTTATCATTGTTTGGCATGTCAATCGTTCACTTCCTGCGTTTTTAAAATTTCCCGGTAAACAGAATCGGAAAGCCCGATGCCGCCATTAGCCGCAATTTGATTGGCAATTTGTTCACTCAGAAGATCCTGAAAGACCTCTTCACCTTGCCCCCCCCCAAATGGCCCATCAGATTTTATATCCATAGACATGCTTTTCAGGATTTGCGCCAGAAAAACAGCTTCAAAAGTTTCCGCCGTGTCCCATGCCTTTCTTTCGAAAGCAGTGGACGGCTGCGCTGGCTTGCTCTTTGCGATTGCCAGATTTTGTTGGGCCTGTGGTTGTTGGCTTTGTATATTCAGGAATTTTAAATCCATCACATCACCTCAATTTCTGCATGCAAAGCGCCGGATACTTTCAAGGCCTGTAGAATGGCGATCATATCGCGGGGACCGATACCCAGGGCATTGAGCCCGTCAACCAGCTCTTGTAAATTCACACCAGGTTTCAGAAGGGCGAATTTTTTGCCTTCACCTTCATCAATATCAAGCTCGGTTCTTGGAACTTCAATCGCTTCTCCGCCGCCAAACGGATTGGGCTGAGATACTTGGGGCGTTTCTGTAACACGAATGGTTAAATTACCTTGGGCGATGGCCACTTCACTGACCCGAACTTCCTTGCCGATCACAATGATGCCGGATCGTTCATCAACGACAACTTTGGCTTTTTGGTCGGTTTGAACATAAAGTAATTCAAGATCCGTGACCAGATTGACCATATTATCAGCGTAAGTTTCAGGCTTAATCACCAAAATGGTAGCGGGATCAATAGCCATAGCTGTTTTTGTGCCCATTTCTTTATTAATGGCCATGGCAATGCGGCGTGATGTTGTAAAATCAGGTGTGCGTAGGGAGAAAAAGATTTCTTTTTTAGCGAGCATGGAATAATTGACTTCTTTTTCAACAATGCCGCCGTTAGGTATCCGTCCGGCTGTGGGTACGCCTTGCGTTACGCTCGAGGCATCGCCGCCAGCAGAAAATCCGGAAACTTGAATAGAACCTTGCGCAACAGCATAAACTTCGCCGTCTGCTCCTTTAAGCGGCGTTACGATTAAGGTGCCGCCCCGAAGATTTTCTGCATCACCGATGGAGCTGACACTAATGTCAAGACGATTTCCGGTGCGGGCAAAAGGCGGTAAACTTGCCGTGACCATAACCGCCGCAACATTCTCTGCTCTCATTGATGCGCCGCGTGTATTTACCCCGAGGCGCTCTAACATAGCCGTCAGACTTTGTTCTGTGAAAGGGGAGTTTCTTAATGAATCGCCGGTTCCGTCTAAGCCGACCACAAGGCCGTAACCGACGAGTTGGTTCGATCTTACGCCCTCAATGGAAACAAGATCCTTTATGCGAGAGGCCGCTTGTGCGGGCAGGATGTGCCCCATGCCAAGCGCCCCCATCAGCATGACTGTGAGGAGTTTTTGATATAGCTTCAGTTTTTGGGACTTCTGCCGCATATTAATTCCATTTCAGAATATCGTTATAAATTCTCATATCTGACTATGCGAAATTCGTGCCAAAAAAACAGGGGACGGTAAAAATTTTAACATATTGTTTTAAAAAGATTTTTCTGGGGACTTCTGGAAATGGCCTAGTGTTTGTCGTGTGCGGACAGAAAAAATTACCGCAGAGGGTAATGATTGCCGAGTAGAATATTCATTATATTATGTCTATGAAGGGACATCAATTTCTGGTATCTATTGATTTATATTCTAGGTGATGAGGGCTCTATGGAAATTAAAGGATCAGGACGAATTACGACGCCCGCTGTGTCGCGCAAGGGGAAAAAAGGCGGCGCGAATAAATCGGGTTTTAATGAGATCCTATCATCAGAGGAAAGCGCAGCAGCGCT
>UOFW01000189.1_pt1 | contig 8726 bp, 6 predicted proteins | sample 1989241 | NCBI WGS metagenome assembly UOFW01 (sample SAMEA4712195, study PRJEB27164) | hydrothermal vent metagenome | biome: marine basaltic hydrothermal vent biome; feature: marine hydrothermal vent; material: mineral | place: Pacific Ocean | collected 2011-06-14/2011-07-23 | depth 1719 m | reverse complement strand
ACGTGACCCTGAAACTTTGGCGCGGGTGTGGGCCAAGCCCGGCACCCCAGAATTGATGCACCGTATTGGCGGCATTGAGAAAGATTACGATAGCGGCCATATTTCCTATGATGCCGATAATCATCAGAAAATGACCAATGTTCGAAGGGCTAAAATTGATAATATAGCGCATGATATACCGCTTCAGGAAGTTTCCCAAGGCACAGAAGGCGGCAAGCTTGCCGTTGTTGGTTGGGGATCGACCTATGGCTCCATACATCAGGCGGTTAAAAAAGCGCGCAAAGACGGATTGGATGTATCCCATATTCATATACGGCATATTTGGCCGCTGCCGAGGAATTTAGAAGCTTTGCTTAATTCTTATGACAAGGTGATCGTAGCGGAAATGAATGTGGGTCAGCTGAATACGCTGCTGCGCAGTCAATATTTGTTAGATTCGGTTCTTTTGTCGAAAGTATCCGGCCAGCCGTTTAAAATTGCGGAAATTCATAAGGCTATCGTGGAAAATTTAGGAGACCTTAAATGAACAAGCAGGTTGATATAAAAAAGCTGTCCCCCAAAGATTTTGAAACCGATCAGGAAGTAAGATGGTGTCCCGGCTGCGGTGATTATGCCATACTAAAAGGCGTGCAGATGACATTGGCTAATACGGGGGCGACGCCAGAGAATACGGTTTTTGTTTCTGGTATCGGCTGTTCTTCGCGTTTTCCATATTATATTTCTACTTATGGATTTCACACTATTCATGGGCGCGCACCGGGTTTTGCCACAGGCATAAAACTTGCGAATCCAGATCTGGATGTGTGGCTTGTAACGGGAGACGGCGATGGTTTGAGCATTGGCGGCAATCATATGCTGCATGTTTTGCGGCGCAATGTGGACATACAGATCATGTTGTTTAATAATGAAATATATGGCCTTACCAAGGGGCAATATTCCCCGACATCCCGGCCTGGCTTGAAAACCCCGTCAACGCCCATGGGATCCGTTGATGCGCCGTTATCGCCTTGTGTCTTTGCCCTTGGGGCAGGCGCGCGCTTTGTGGCGCGCGGCATTGATACATCGCTGAAAGAGCTTCCGGTGACGCTTGCGCGGGCCAAGGATCATAAGGGCGCGTCCTTCGTCGAAATTTTTCAGAATTGCCTTGTTTATAATGACAATGTTTTTGGTGAATTTACGGCGAAAAAAACCGCAAAAGATACGCAAATTCATGTTAAGCATGGCGAAAAAATGATTTTCGGCAAGGATGTTATCAAGGGGCTTCGTTTTAATACGGAAAAATTCGGCCTTGAGGTTGTTATTATCGGCGAAAATGGTGTCACAGAGGATGATATTCTGGTTCATGATGAAACCAATAGGCATATGGCTTTCATGTTATGCGAACTTGAATCTCCTGATTATCCGGTTGTCTGCGGCGTTATTTATTGTAACCCGGCAGAAAGTTATGACAAGGCTGTACAGGATCAGGTCGCACAGGCAAAGCGTGACAAGAAAGCCGACTTTAATGCATTACTGCGGCGCGGAAGAACCTGGACAGTTGAATAATCCAAAAACCGCCCAACATGATATGGTTTGAAAATGAATTCTATATATCAAAAGTGAAGACAAAATATAGTATTTTATTATATTTTAATGATTAAGCCGTTTTATTGTTTTACAATAACCAAGATAACTTTATTGGGTTTTGACGTAAAGACGTAGGGAATTTGATGATTTCTGGTGTATCATCCATTGCTGCACAATCTTTTCAATTGGCTGCCAAGAGGCAGGCGGGGCCGTTATCCGATGCGCCAAAAGAAAGAAAACCGGCGGCCCCTGCGCCAATTTCCAATTCCTTGAATAAGTCTAGTTCCTTAAATGAAGAAGAAAAGAAACAGGTTGCGCAATTAAAAAAAATTGACCGGGAAGTCCGCGCCCATGAGCAGGCCCATAAAAATGTTGGTGGTCAATACGCCGGATCGGCATCTTTTGGTTATCAAGTGGGCCCAGACGGAAAACGATATGCGGTAAGCGGAGAGGTCTCCATCGACATTGCTCCCGTAGAAGGTGATCCTGCGGCAACTGTTGCTAAAATGACAGCCATCGCAGCGGCGGCCTTGGCACCCGCAAAGCCTTCTGGTCAGGATCGGCGTGTTGCGGCGCAGGCCATTTCGCTTCGTGGGCAGGCTCAAGCAGAATTAACTCAAGTATCCCGCAAGACGTTATCCGCCGCCCCCGACGGCGGTGAGGAGACTGGAGCGGCCGCGTCCAATAATCCATCATATGCTGCGGAATATGGAACAGGCTTGTCTAACAATGATGACAAACCAACGGGAAACATTCTTGATTTCCTTAGTTAGGGCATAGATATTTCAATCTTCGGATCATTCTTTTGGCCCGTTAATATTTCATTATTAGTTTTCCTATATTTTATCTATGAGGTTTCTCTAAATCGTGTGAGAGGCTAATAAATTGAGAATATACATAATTTTTTGTGCCGTAATTTTGTTCGTATTCACAAAAAAATAACGACATCGCAGGTGGATCTTCCTAATAAGTGGTGAGTTAGCAGTATGGGATAGTTAAAGTTTTTCTCTATTTGGGGCATTAGATACCAGCTACTAGTTAGAAAAAATGATCGAAAATATATTCAAAAGAAAACTATATAAGTTTTTATATAACATAAAACTCAAGACCGCATTATACAGCATGATGTTTCTTATGGGCATTGTTTTTCTTGGGGTTCAGCTTTACACAATTTCTAATTATTCCGCCTTCATGAATGATAGTAATTCTAGCTTGAAATCCAGTGTTATTAAGGCTTTGGTTAGGGAGCGGCTCCTTTTTCATCATTATGTCGACAGTCGATCAGTTGTGGAAAAAATTACCCAAGATTCCTTATTCCGAAATTCTTTTGTGACAGAGGAACACGCGGAAGTCCAGAATCAGTTAAAGATCGCCGCAATTAAAGCCCAGAACATGATGACGGATTTAAATATTTTGGAACTTTATGCGATTGGTACCGATTTTCAATTATTGGGACGTTGGCAGTCCGATGTACAGGTGAATAACTCTTTGCTCGAGATAAACAAACAGCACGATAACATGCTAAATAGAGATAATTTGAATATCTATAGCCATTTCTATCATTCAGTGAATGGCAATCCACTGCATATGTTAATTTTCCCTGTTGGTGGTGCAAAAAATTATGGCTTTTTAGTATTTATAACCTCTCCTCTTGCAAGTTTAGTCGGTATCGGAGATGTTATTAACGCGAAAATTGAGGTTAAAAATATAGTCGGCAAGATGATTTTGGAAAATGATTATGAATTGACGGCAGATGAATCCAACATTACGCAGAAAATTATACCCATATCCATTAATGATGGAAAAACTTATTTAAATATTGTTGCACGTTATGATAATTTAGCGGCAGTAGATCAAATGAGCAAACTGAATGCCTTCAGTATTCTATCGGCAATTATAGGCCTTCTGATTTCTTTGTATATTGTTTCAACGGTATTAAATATTACTATGTTTAGCCGAATAAGAGAGATTTCTGTCACTATGACAAAAATTGTGAAGGGTAAAACCAATGTCATAATCCCAAAGGCGCGGAATGATGAATTGTCTGTTGTGAGAGAACAGCTTGAAAAGATTGTGGCCTATGAAAAGGAAAGAAACCAACTTAATAATGAACTGATTGTCGCCCGTAAAGAGGCGGAAGTTTCCAATATAGCGAAATCAGAATTTCTAACAAATATGAGTCACGAACTGAGAACGCCGTTAAATGCAATTATTGGTTTTTCAGAGTTTATGACATGCGATTTTCTGGCAAAAAACCTTGACGCAAAATACAGGGAATATGCTCAAGATATTCGTAATAGCGGGATACATCTTTTGAACATCATCAATGATATTTTGGATTTATCCAAAATTGAAGCAGGAAATATGATTTTATCTCCTAACGAGGTGGCCGTTCTGGATTTACTAGAGAAATCCATCAAACTTATTGAAATTGCCGCGCATGAAAAATCGATAACTGTTGATAATACTGTTTCTGAAGAATTACCGGATTTATACGTGGATGAGAGAATGGTGCGTCAGATATTGATAAATGTCTTGTCGAATGCGGTTAAATTTACGCCGGCAGGTGGAAATATCGTTATTAATGCTGTTGCCGGGCAAGACGGTAATTTTTGCATTACGATCTCTGATAACGGCATTGGTATCGAAGAAGATCAGATCGAAAAGGTTATTTCTCCGTTCAGTCAAGTGGATGACAGTTTTACCAGAGAACAAGAAGGAACCGGCCTTGGCCTCGCGCTTGTGAAGTCTTTCATGGAACTGCATGGGGGGACGCTGTCTCTGGAGAGCGCCTGGGGAGTAGGGACAACGGTATATCTTCAGTTCCCAGAATCTTGCCAGTTGGCTAAAACGGCCCCGCCTGAAGACTATATGGAGGCAGACTTGTTAAATGCGAGTTAGGGTCAGGATCTATTAATTCAGTTTTTTCTGTAATGTATTATTTATAACGGTTCTGAGACTTGCGGGCATGATTGGCTTATGCAAGAGAATATGACCACTTTTCTGGGCCTGTAACATGCGATCTTTCGCGGTGTCGCCAGTGATGATTATGGCAGGGATGGATTTATTATAGTGATTATTTATGGCGTCTATTGCCTGCGCGCCGGTTCTCATTTCCCGTAACCGGAAATCCGTAATGATGATGTCCGGCATGAATTCATTTTCATTTAAAAACTTAAGCACATCTTCTTCTGCTTCAAACGGCAAGACGGTGTGGCCCCATTTTCCTATCATATGTGACATGGCATCCAGTGTATCCGTTTCATCATCAATGAGAATGATATTGCCTGTTTGGGAATCAAGATCAAACTTGTGATCCTGTTTTTCAGCTAATATTGGAAATCTATTGGAAAGGGGGACTGTTATTTGAAAGCATGTACCTTTTCCGACAGCGGAAGTCACATTTATTTTATGATGCAGAAGATCACACATTCCTTTAACAATGGAAAGTCCAAGCCCAAGCCCTTTATTCTGGTTCCGTTCAGGATTGTTAATTTGGTAATACTCAGTAAAGACTTCGTCCATCAAGTTATTTGGGATACCGATCCCGGTGTCATATATTTCTATTTTGAGGACACCATTTCTCTTACGGCAGCCAAGGAGAATCTTCCCCCCATTATCTGTATAACGTATGGCGTTGCTCATAAGGTTGTTAAGAATTCGATCGATCATATGGGGATCGCTTTCAATAATCCAGGACACCGCCAATATGTTAATGGTGATATTTTTTTCTTGGGCTAATGGGGCGAATTCATTTTTGAGTTTATTGAAAATTTCTCCTAAGGCAAGGGGGGAGACAAAAGGTGTAATGATTCCCGCATCAATTTTTGATATATCAAGCAGCGCATTCAATTGGCCCCTTAGGTTATCAGACGTCCGTTCAATTTTTTGAAGCAATTGAGATTGTTTCTCATTGGGTTGGTTTTTTTTCAAAGATTCAATGAAAAACCCCATGGCATGTAAGGGCTGCCGCAAATCATGGCTGGCGGCGGCCAGAAATGTGGATTTGGCATGACTGGCCGCTATGGCCTTGTCTTTTTCAAGCCTCAAGTTTTTGACGAGATCTGAATTTTCAAATCGAAGCCTTATGGACAAGAGCAGGGATTTCTGGATGACGAGGCTAAAGGCCAAATTGATAAACAGGAAAATGATGCAGAATATGCCTGCAGATATATTCATCTCATCGTTAACGCTAAAATGTCTGAAGGCCAGACCTGACATAACAGGTATGGCAAAAGCAAAATAGCAGGGAACGAATGAGGAGAGCCCCGGTACAGAACCCGATGTTACGCCAAATAAAACCACCGTGATGAAGAGCAATGTTGTGGCATCGCCATACATGGGAAAGAAAAAACCAACGGCCCCCCATACGGTTCCAGAAAAGGCCGCAAGAAAAATATTTATTATGCTGAGCAGGGCAAGGTCAATATTATGGTTTCGCTGCACATAAAAAAGCGCAAGTCTCAGCACAGAAGGAAAGTTAACCAAGGTCAACCAGATTAAGAGCATTTTATGGGGAACAATGGCCCAAAGCGTAAAGGTCGTAAGGCTAGAAATAACAAGAACAATGACCAGAATAGACTTGATCTGTTGAGAAATCAGGCTCAATTGTTCTGACAGAATTCTATCTGATAATGATAAAATATCCTTGCCGCTTGCTGCCATTTTGCTTATGTCCATTCCGCAACCCCCATGTTGCATCCATAGAATAATAGAATTCCAGTCAGGAAGATATAGTATAAATCTGCTAGTTTTATATATAAAATATTACAAAAAAAGGCGACCCCGTTAATTAGGCCGCCTTTGAGGTTTTATATTGATAATATACTGTTCGTTATAGTGCCTTGATAATATTATCGACCATTTTTTTGGCATCGGAAAACAGCATCATGGTATTGTCACGGAAAAACAATTCATTCTGCACGCCAGCATAACCGGATGCCATGCCGCGTTTGACGAACAATACGGTTTTTGCCTTTTCCACATCCAATATGGGCATGCCGTATATGGGGCTGGCTTTGTCCGTTTTAGCAGATGGGTTGGTCACGTCATTGGCCCCAATGACAAAAGCGACATCAGCCTGAGAAAACTCATTATTGATATCCTCAAGTTCGAACACCTCATCATAAGGCACATTGGCTTCGGCCAGCAGGACATTCATATGGCCCGGCATGCGCCCCGCCACCGGATGAATGGCATAGGAGACCTTGACCCCCTCGGCTTTGAGCATATCAACCATTTCCCGCAGGGCATGCTGGGCCTGTGCCACCGCCATGCCGTATCCGGGTACAATAATAACAGACCCGGCGTTCTTCATGATAAAGGCCGCATCCTCGGCGGAGCCCCGCTTCACGGGCCGGGTTTCCTCTTCACCACTGCCCGCCACCGCATCTTCGCCGCCAAATCCGCCCAGAATAACGCTGATAAACGACCGGTTCATGGCTTTGCACATGATATAGCTGAGGATCGCACCGGAGGATCCCACCAGCGCCCCTGTGACAATCAGCGCGTTATTTTGCAAAGTGAAACCAATGCCCGCTGCCGCCCAGCCGGAATAGCTGTTGAGCATACTGACAACCACCGGCATGTCTGCGCCGCCAATGGGAATGATGATCAGAAAGCCAATCAGGAAACTCAAACCGATGATCCACCACATGACACTAAAGCCGCCCAAGTCCGTCATTATGCCAAAGGATAAAGCTATAATCATGCCAATGATCGCTATTGCCAGAGCCGCATTAATTATATGGCGGCCCGGCAGCATGATCGGCGTGCCGGACATGGTGCCGTTTAATTTGGCAAAGGCAATGATAGAGCCTGAGAATGTGATGGCCCCAATGGCCGCGCCTAAGCTCATTTCAACCATACTCGCGGCATATATTTTCCCCAAGGCGTCGGTAATGCCGTATCCCGCAGGTTCAAGAAAGGCTGCTGCGGCCACTAATACGGCGGCAAGACCCACCAGTGAGTGGAAGGCTGCAACCAATTGCGGCATTGATGTCATCTTAATACGCAGCGCAATCATGATCCCGATGCCGCCGCCAATGGCCATGGCCATGGCAATCCATTCATAGGAGACAACAGCAGGATTAAGCAAGGTCGTCACAACCGCAATGACCATACCGATCATGCCATATCTATTGCCTTTAAGGGAGCTTTCCGGTGACGATAACCCCCGCAGGGCCATGATGAATAAGACGCCCGAGACAAGATAGGCGAGAGCCGTCAAATCATTTATATTTTGGATAGACATTCATACCCTCCTTATTTCTTTTTCTTATACATGGCCAGCATGCGCTGCGTGACAGCAAAGCCGCCAAAGATATTTACTGCCGCAAGTCCAATGGCAATGATACCAAGGATTTTGGCGATGCTCATATCCATAGGCCCAGCGGCGATCAAGGCGCCAACAATGATCACCGACGAAATGGCATTGGTGACCGCCATAAGCGGGGTATGAAGGGCAGGGGTCACGCTCCACACCACGTAATATCCGACAAAAATTGCCAAGACGAATAGAGAGAGTTGGGATAGGAACGGGCTGACGGTTGACGCATGTGCTGCGGCGTCAGCGACTTGTTGGGTTAAATCCATCTTATTTTCCTCCTGTTAGGCGGTTATTGACGATGGCACCGTCTTTGGTGAGTAAAGTGCCAATAATAATTTCATCTTCCCAATCAATAGTGAGCGTTTTATTGTCACTGTCCATAAGCGGCGTGATAAAATTCAGCAGGTTCTTGGCATATAGCGCGCTGGCATCCGTGGCGACGCGGCTTGGAACGTTATGATGACCAATGATCTTGACACCACTCTCAAGCACGATTTTTCCGGCTTGTGATAATTCACAATTTCCGCCGCTTTCCACGGCAAGGTCGATGATGACAGATCCCGGTTTCATGCTTTGAACCATCTCTTTTGTGATTAAGGTTGGTGCCGGACGACCCGGAATAAGCGCTGTCGTGATGGCAATATCCTGTTTGGCGAGTGTGGCTGCAATTAATGCGGCTTGTTTTTCCTTATAATCATCACTCATTTCCTTGGCATATCCGCCTTCGGTCTCACCGGTTTCCGTGCTTTCAACCATGACAAATTTCCCGCCAAGGCTTTCCACCTGCTCTTTGGCCGCCGCACGCACGTCCGTGGCGGACACCACGGCCCCC
>UOFW01000066.1_pt1 | contig 8756 bp, 7 predicted proteins | sample 1989241 | NCBI WGS metagenome assembly UOFW01 (sample SAMEA4712195, study PRJEB27164) | hydrothermal vent metagenome | biome: marine basaltic hydrothermal vent biome; feature: marine hydrothermal vent; material: mineral | place: Pacific Ocean | collected 2011-06-14/2011-07-23 | depth 1719 m | reverse complement strand
ACCAGCCTGTCCGCCAGCCTTCGGGTCATATTATCCCCGTCATTGCCTAAGGGAATAAGCTCCCGAAACTCAGAATAAAGCGCCACGGCCTTTATCGGGTTCATAACCGCCGCGCCGCCCTTCAAGAATAAATCACTATATATTTGGTTCATTTGCTGGGTTAAGGCGACTGTTTTGGGTGATCCATCAAAAAAAGTAACCGCGAGCCTTAGGGTTTGAAGGGCGGTATTGAAATCATTTTGTTCAACATAAAGTTCACCAAGCCTCGACAGCAATCCTAGTTCAAAATCATCTCCCCGCCAGGAAAACCGCAATTTTTCCAACTGATCAATCGCCTCGATACTGTCAATTTTCTTAGCTTCGAAATCCATATTAATGAGATCCAGCGTTGCCCATGATGCCGTTTCCCTAACGCCGGCCTTAACAAGCCCCCGCAGCATCTCTTCAGCTTGCAGAATATCGCCGTTATCCCGCGCCAGAAGCGCTTGCCAATAATCCACTTCCGTATATTGCGCCGCCGTAAGAGGTAAATTTCTCAAGAATGACAGGCTAAACTCTATGAAACCCTTATCTGCAACAACATAAGCCGAACGAATTGCCGCGAATAAAAAATCAATCTGGCTTTTAGGGTCTTGTTGCGCCAGACTGTCTGATCCTTTTTTATAATCTTTAAACGCCCGTTCATGATGGCCCAAGGCACTATTTGCCACAGCACGCCATAAGAAAGCATCCTCCTCTGCCAAGAGGGCCTTATGATGCAACAGCTTTGCCCCCTCTTCATAACGGCGCATCTTTATATTGCTCACGGCAAGAACTGTTCTGAATTCAGGATTATCAATAAGTCCGGGTTTTTCATCCAGCATCACATTCAAGACACCGAAAGCTTCTCTGCTGCGGCCATTGGCCAGATAAAATTTGGCCAATCCCCATCGAATTTCATTTCGGTTGGTATCAGTTGAATTGGCCAGCATATAAAGAAATTCATGCTTGTTAGCGTAATAATCCTTTCCTTCTAACGGGCCTTTTTCCCACGCTGCAAAATCAACGAGTTTAGTTCCGTTCGTGTCACCTTCCGCCCCTGTTATCACACCAAGCTTACCGGAAAGCTGGCTGCGCGAAAGTGCCAGCCCCTGTTTGGCCCCCTCTTTGGCGGCGACACTAACGCCGGTTCGATAGGTCTTTACACTCAAATTATCCGCAATCAACTGAATCGCGATACCTTGCGCCGTCGCCAATGATTTGAACTCTGCAAATTTTTGCCCCTCTAATACACCTTGTGATGAGCTCATTACCGGCACAATGGCCAATTCATCCCCGACAACCGGGTCTTCGATGATTAAAGCATCCCCTGCATTTTCCACAGAATAGAAAAAAAATTCACCCTTATTGCCGCTCGCGCGCCGGTTGCTGCTGGCAATTAAGCGTGCCGGCGTAATGGGGGCATTCTTCAGATCAACATGCCATACCCGATTGATTCTCTGAACTTTGATATTCTGCCCCGGCGTCACTTCATAAAATAATATTGTCATTGTCGGATGCTCAATCTGCCGCGCAGATATTATCCGTAGCCCAAGAAACCGATTCAGACTTTCCTGATCCACGCGTTTCTTGCCCTCGAAAACGACCCATAGAAGATTATGACGAATGAAGGCTGCGGCCCGAACATCTTCACTCCACTGATAACTCAGCCTTATATTATCCCATACATTGTTAACCACCAGTTTTAAATGGCCATTTTCAGGTTGCGCGACCGGCGCGCTAACAGGATCGCCTGTATTGCCCCTCGTATTTACAGAAGAAGAATTTAATTTCCTATCCTGAACCACTTTCGATGGGGGGGGTATTAAACCTGAATTATCGCCAGAAGCATCAAAAGAAACATCAAAAGAAACATCAAAAACTATTTTGGTACCAAGCCTGAAATGCTTGAGTTGCCCGGGCTTAACCAGCCTAACGCTAACAATTAAATTACCGTCTTCAATCCGGTATTCCGGATCAGCCAGAAAGTTAAGAGGGTCGCGCAACAGACGGCTCAGGTTCGGCGTATCTGCTTTCTCAAAAATTATTTCGAGCTTGTCCCCCGCCAAATGCGGCCTATATTCCACATTTTCCTGCCAATCAAAAACCATGCGGCTATAGCCCGGGTGATCCGCGAAACGAACATTTACAGACCCCGGCCCAGATTCCTGTATAGACTCCTCTATAGATTTCTCTATAGATTTCTGGGCAAAGACCGGTACAATGCCGCCAAAAACAGCAATGATAACAACGATCAACCTTAATAAACTCATGGGGTTACTCATAATGTATTTGCTTCATTAATATTGGCTCGTTCTTTTCTCATAAATATCTGCGGGATGCTCTCTGTCCTCTCGGTGAATGATTATATCCACGCGGCGTGCCAGTAAATATCGTTCATTAAGTGGTATATTCTCATCCAGTTCATCAAAACGCGATGCCCCATTGCCAAAAATTTCAATATTCTGCGTATAGCCCGCCTGTTCAATCAGCTGCGCGACAGATATTGCCCGCACCAAAGACAATTCCCAATTGGTTGGATAAAATCGTCCACTTGTCGGTTCCAAATCCGTATGCCCTACAACCGTAATTTTATTTTGAATAGATTGAAGCGCCGCCCCTAACTCCTGCATTGATTTATAAGCATCCCCAGAAAAATTAGACTGACCAGATTCAAATATCAAATCAGCGGGCAAAGTGATCACAAGACGGTTATCTAGAATAGAGACGCTGCTGCGCCTTAAAATCATATCATATTGAAGTTTATCAACGAATATTTTTTTCAAATATTCCAGGCTAAGGGCTTCTTTTTGCGGTACCATAGCCGCTTCAATATTCTGCCAGTCGACGTCCTGTATTCGAGCCCTGCTCGGATTAAGATTCTCACTTAATGATTCAACAACAGCCTCCCATTTGGAAATCTGTACGGAACTCATTGAAAATAATAAAACGAAAAAAGTCAGCAAAAGTGCCAAGAGGTCTGAAAAAATAATCAACCAGCTTTCTGAGGGGCCTTCGGGCGCCGAATTGTCAGAATCAAAATTCATTATTGCCCCCCCTGATCATTATCATCAATGATGGACTGATCCGCAATTGGACTGCGGGGCGTGCGATCCGGCACATCCTGTATCGGCAGGTCTTGTCCAGATTCGTCTTGTCCGGATTGCTCATTTAAATAATTTTTAGGCATTTTTTGTGTTTCATGGCCTGCAAGACCCTGAACAGACGCCTTTATGTCTCTGTTATGAAAGGTTAACGTCACTTGCTCTTTTGGGCCTTTCACAACCCCGATGGACATTTGGTTCTCTGCAACATTCATTTCGCTTAACTTATGGACAAAAGCGCCCGCCCTGAGGATATTTAAATCCTGCCAATATTTTGGGCCTTGAGGCAAGATTTTACCAGTAGAAATAACGAAATTAATCTCCCGTCTTTCACTGCTGCGACCGCCGGCAAGAAAAACGGATAATTGTTTCAGGAACGGCTGTTGATTAGGCCGGAATTCATGAGAATCATCCATAAATAAATCATTTGGATTAAATTCCACCCTGACGGTATCACCGCCTTTCGTCGCATATTTTCCGTCAAACCCTACGAGGGAGGCAAACACACCAAGTATCTGGTCATGAAATTCGTCATTGGGCGTAACCGCCTCTTCATTTGCCGCAACATCAATAAAATCAGCTTCAGGTTCAAAAGGATTTTTAAAAGCCCGTGTCACACTTTCTGTTGCGGCATCAACCTTATTCTGATCCTGATTTGAAATTGAATTCATGACCACAAAAAATGCCAAAACAATCAAATACAAAGAAACAAAAAGTCCCGTTGTATCATCAGATTTTTTATTTTTCACTTTCAGGGGGTTCGGCACCCCTATATTGCCAATAATATCGCTCATTCTTTAGGGTATCTTACCGGATATTCTGTTATTGAGTATTCTATTATTAAGTATTTTAAGCGGATAATCTGCCATATAATTTTTTGGGCATACACGAAAACCGTTAAAATTAACCATAATATTTTAAAGCCTACACAATACGAGCCATAGAATCAATCAAAGCTATCGAATAAGGCGTCGATGGAATCCTGATCATTCGCCGTTACCTTACATTGCGGGCCTTGAAGTAAGTTTTTATCATTTTCTAAATTCTCAGAATTATCATTTTCTTCATGGCTAAGGTGAGAATCAGTATCCCCAATGGCAACGGCAAGCTGCGACAGTTTCTCTTCCAGAAAATTCAATGTTGTTACCACCTTACTCATACGCTGCCCGGTAATATCCTGAAAACTGGAGGCTTCAAAAATATTAGTGGAAATTATCATAAGTTTATCGGCAACCTCCCCTTCGAGTGTCATGGCCAATTCGGAAATTTCTTCGGCGGAATCCATGATTTTTGTCGCGGCCTCCTCAGTCGCATCAACGACCTGTCCCAATTGATTGCTTGCCTCGGGAATTTCATTCTCACTAAGATGTTTGGGCTGAATTTCCGACAAATCTGCCTTGGCTCTCTCGATGAAACCCAGTAATTCGCGCAGTTCATCCTGAAAATGAACTTCTTTCAGATCAAAATCACCCTCAAGTGACCCCATCACTTCACCGACAATAGAGGTGACATCACTGACATCAACCTTATCACCCAGCTTTTCCCGAATACTTTCGATTCTGTCTTCCAATGAAACCGTATTTAAGCGCATCATTACCTCTTCGTTTTAGGGCTATTTTATATATGATCAAAACGGTAAGTAAGCCACTATAATCTTCAGGGGTTAATAGCAGATGAATCCTTTAAAATAAGACAAGAAAAGTCAGCCATCAATTTTTGGCAATTGTTTTCGGACAGCAAGGTCAGTGGTCAGTTTTTTGGCCTTATTGATATTCATTTTAGCCAAAATAGCCCCCATTTTAGACTCTTTCATATTCTCAACGATTGAAATTAATACGTCTGAATCAAGGTTATTGAATATGCCTGCAGCCTCTTTAGGTTTCATTGCAGAATACATTTTAACAAGGCTGACAAGCTGCGCTTTTTCTATTTCATCATGTTTGGCAAGCAAGGCTTCGATGGTCTCTTTAATTTTTTTCAAAGAACCCGTCCGCTCAACAATACGCTTTTCAACAGCCTCTAATAATTTTTCCCGATCATCCATTTCCCTTGCGCGCCGATCCAGTTCCTGGCGGCGTTCGGCAAGTTTTTGTAAATATTCTATTTCTTTTCGACTTGGAATACCGCTAAGCTGCAAGGGGACTGCCTCATCGGCGGTTTGTTCATTATTATCTGAACCTGCCTTTTCCTCTTCTGGGGCATTTTCTTTTTCAGGCTCAGTGGCCTGCGCAACGGCATTTTGCACCCCAAAGGAAAAATCAACTATTTTAATCCCAAGCACCATCGACATTAGAATAATGGCCAGCGATATCACCCGGATTTTTTTCAACATATTCTTTCCTTTGGTATTTGCTAAAATAGTTTTGAGTTAAACTTGGTAAGAGGCACAACTACCTGACTTTTTTTAGAGTCTCCAACATTTCATTATCTTCTTCATCACTCATTTCTGCATAAGAGAGGTCTTCATCAGAATGGCCCTCTGCATCAAAATTCTGCAGCGTGACATTTTCTGCTGGTATCAAACCACGCTCAATCCGATCTGCCAGATTTGAACCACTTTGTATTATAATTTCCAGTTCATCCGCCAAGAACCGGGATTTTGTGACCAGACCTTCCAGACGGATTTCTTCTGTTTGCGCAGCTTTTTTTAAGGTATCAACAGCTTTCTGCGCCTGTGAAATCGCCTCATTCAACTTATTGACCAGATTCGCCATTTCATTCTGCGCATTGCGAAAGACTTTCAACTTGATATTCAGGACAACAGCGTAAGAAATCATGACAATAATCAAGATAATGATGACACTGTCAATAACCAACTCCATATCAAGCATTCGCCTTTTTATGGTCAAGAATTTTTTCTATTTTTACCGCCACATGACGCCCAAGCTTGCCTACTCTACCTGTCATCATAGGAACGCCGCCGCTGCGCATTTCAACGATGCTATCTGATTGAACATTGAGCATCATGGTCTGTCCCACTTCCAAACCCAGAACTTCTCCCAATGTCATGACATGCTCATCCAATATTACTTCCAGGGGAACCACCGTATTATATAGCTCTTTCATCAAATGAGTTTCCCATATGGAATCACGGCCAAATTTTTCCCCCATAAAACGTTGGAGTAATAATTCCCTCACAGGTTCAATGGTTGCATAGGGCAATACCAGCTCCATACGCCCGCCCCGATCTTCCATATCGGCGCGCATTCTGATCAAAAGCGCCGCATTTGTTGGTTGCGCGATGGTCGCAAAGCGCGGGTTTGTCTCCAAACGATCCAATTTGAATTTCACAGGGCTTAGCGGCTCAAAAGCATCACATAAATCATTTAACATGACCGCCAGCATTTCTTCCACAAGGGTATGTTCAATGGTGGTATAAGGCCGCCCTTCAATGCGCATCGGGGCCGTCCCGCGCCGCCCACCCAAAAGGGCGTCCACAATTGAATAGATGAGATTGCTGTCGATGGTGATCAAGCCATAATTGTCCCATTCCTCCACATGAAAAACCGCGAGCATCGCCGGCAGCGGAATTGAATTCAAGTAATCCCCAAACCTGATTGAGGTCATGTTATCGATGGAAACTTCAAAATTATCAGACGTGAAATTTCGCAGAGACGTTGACATCATCCGCACATAACGATCAAAGATAATATCCAGCATCGGCAAACGTTCGTAAGCCACAAGACCGCTACTGATGAGGGCTTGAATGCCGGATTTTGAGCCAAAATCTTCTTCTTCACCATCAAAGCCCAAAAGACTGTCAATTTCAGTCTGATCCAGGACACGATCCGTCCCGCCCATGGCGGCGGCCATATCATCTTCGCCGCCATCCTCGGTTATATCACCTTCAGGATCCGCTTCGCCCTCAGCCGCCATGGCCTCCCATTCGGCGGCAACGGCATCATCATCAATTTCTTCTTCGTCAGACATAACTATTGATTATCCGTTAATCAGCATTTCTTTAAACAAAACATCATTCACACGTGTTGGATAGACCGCGTCATTCACCTTGATCAGCAATTCTTCTTTCAAGCGAAACATTCCGGCGGAACCATTCAGGTCTTGGATGCGCAATTGCCGCAAATAGGTTTGAAACTGATCAATAATACGGGGCATTTTTTTAGTAAGTTCATCCAAAGAGGCCTGCTGATCAACCTCCAGCGCTATTGTAAGCTTCAAATATTTTGGCTTTCCCCCCGCTGTATCAAGATTGACCAGCATGGGTTCCAGCTCTAAAAATAATAATTCCCTTGGTTCGGCCGCCGCCAATTCAGACTCTTGACCCCCATTCTCCAGATCAACGGCATGGTCTTCTTCTGCGCCGGACATAAAGAAAAACGCCGCACCGCCGCCTAAGGCAAGCACAAGGACAGCTGCGACAACAATTATTATGATCTTTTTACCGCTTGTTTTCTTTTGCTCCAGGCCATCTGCAAGATCGTCCGCGCCTGCTTCGGCATCATTTTCTTCACTCATATTTCAACCTAGCCCTTAAAATTTCGTCCCCCTTAAATTTCGTCCCCCTTAAATTTCGTCCCCCTTAAATTTCGTCCCCCTTAAATCTTATCTAATGGCACAAATTTTATCTATAGCACCATGAGGTCACGCGAAGCCGTTCCAAAAACAAATGTAAAGTTTTTTTATTAACAAGTCGTTAGGAATTACTTGTAACCCCAACGCCGCCAATCTCCAAGAAGATTATGGTTAACGTAACAAGACATAACATAAATCAACCCCCTGCAACTAATATAAAGGAAAAAAATACCGGGCAAACTCTGCCGTTTTTCCAGAAAACTGCGCCTAGATACTAGCTAATGATTTGTTTTAAAATAATTAAATTATTTGGCACAACATATGCATAATGTTGACTGGGAAAAATCAAACGGCCAGAAAGGACCTAAGATGGACACAACATTATCAGTAGCACTTTCGCATCAAGTCGCCATGCGACGTCAGATGGACATTATAGCAAATAATATTGCCAATATGAGCACAACCGCGTTTAAACGGGAAAATGTCATGTTTGGTGAATATCTTAAAGAAGCCGGGGGAGATAGCGACAAAAGCCTCCGGCAAATTTCCTATGTTCAGGATTTCGGCATTTCTCGAAACATGACGGATGGCCAGTTGGAAACAACCGGCAACAGTTTTGATATCGCCCTAAGCGGTGACGGCATGTTCCAAGTACAAAAGAACAACGGGGAATTGGCCTATACCCGAAATGGTCATCTGGCCCTATCGGATGATTATACCTTAATTACATCCACAGGACAGGCAATCCTGGATCAGGCCGGCAAAGCTATCCAGCTTCCGGAAAATGTTACGGATATTGAAATCTCATCCGACGGGACTATTTCTTCCCGAACGGCGGGACAGATTGCCGTATTGAATGTGGTTTCTTTTGCCGATAATTCAAAATTGAAAAAAATTGGCGACAATATGTTCACGACCAATTCAGCAACCCGGCCCGCAACGGACTATACAATTCTCCAAGGCATGACCGAAACATCCAATGTACAAGCCATCATTGAGGTTACCAAAATGATTCAGGTTAGCCGGTCATATACTTCAACCGCAAAACTGATGGAAAGACTTCAGGAATCAGAAAGCAAGGCTATTAATCAGCTTGCTAAG
>UOFW01000252.1_pt1 | contig 9093 bp, 7 predicted proteins | sample 1989241 | NCBI WGS metagenome assembly UOFW01 (sample SAMEA4712195, study PRJEB27164) | hydrothermal vent metagenome | biome: marine basaltic hydrothermal vent biome; feature: marine hydrothermal vent; material: mineral | place: Pacific Ocean | collected 2011-06-14/2011-07-23 | depth 1719 m | reverse complement strand
TTCTTCGGCTATATCAGTTAGCGGCCGAAGCCGAAATTCAAAATCAACAGTCAGACTTGCAGAAATATCTTCAAAGGATTGTCACCCTCGATCCCATGAGACAGGATATTTCCTCTCAGTTGGCGGCATTAACGGAACAGTTAAAGCAGGCCAGATACAATAGGCATCTTCGTCAGGCCACCCAGTATATAGCCGCTGAAAATACGCGCACCGCGCGGCAGGAAGTCAACAAGGCAAAGGCGCTTTATCCTGCTCGGAAGGCCATCTCTGCCTTGTTTGATCAAATTGATGCGATTGAACGAACCAAACGCATAAATACCATGCTCGAAGAAATTCAGGCTCTGAAAAGTCAGGATAACTGGCCAAAAGTTTTGGCATTATATGAACATATACTAAGAGAAGACAATTCAAACAGGGCCGCCATTAATGGCCGTGAGAAAGCGAACAAGATAATTGCCGCCAATAATCGCGCCATCAAAATTCTCAATAACCAACATCGCCTGCAGGATGCGAAGATTCATCAAAGAACCCTTGAATTTGTGGAGCTGATCAAGCCCCTTTCCCAAGACAGCCAAACGCTTGCCGACACAATTATGACTTTGGAACAGAGGCTTGAGCTTTGGCAGAAAAAAATTAAAGTTGTCGTATTCTCTGATGGAAAATCCATGGTAATTGTACGCCGTGTCGGCCGAATAGGGCCGGTCACACAAAAGAATATTCAACTTAAACCGGGAAAATATGATTTCGAATGCAGCCGTAATGGATTTAAATCAAAAATCGTTGAACATTTCGTTCCGCCCGGTCAAAGCGGAACCTCCGTGAATATAACCTGTGATGTCCGTATCTAAACCCCTCTAGTCACTCCATTTAACCCTTTTGAATATTTGTAATTATGACCCAAAAACCAAAATCACTGAAAGACCTTAAAAAAAAGAACCCAAAGGCAAATGACGCCCAGATTTCAGGTAAAGAGATGCATTCAGCCATCGGCAGTGCCAAAGGAAACCGGACTAAGGGATTGATAGGGGGCCTTGGCACCGCCGTTGCTTTGCTTTTAATCAGCGCGTTCTTCTATATATATTCGCAAGGAATGACCGTGAAGATTAGCCCGGACGAAGCAGCTTTCTCCGGGTATGTAACGCTGGAATCTGGCGCGGGGTGGGTTTCTGATGGGGGGCAAATATATGTTCTGGGCTCAAACTATAGAATTTCTGTTCATGCCAAAGATTTTACCAGTCAAGTCATTGATATTACGCCGGCGACAGCAATAAGCTTTCTTGAGGTCATGCTCAGACCCAAACCGGCGTCTATTTCGATCGCAACTGATCCCGTGCAGGACGGGACAAAATGGATACTTAATAACAAGCTGGTCTCTACCAGAGCTGATTTTCAGAAAGAGCTGGAACCCGGCGAATACCAGCTTGGTATCGACCACCCCCATTTTGAACCTGTGATACGGCCCCTGACTTTAGAACGGGCTCAGGAAATGACCCTTACCGTTCCCTTGAGTCGAATCCAGGGACAGATCAATTTACGATCTATGCCGGTTAATGCGTCTGTTACCATAGACGGCGGGCCCCCTATAATGCTGCCCTATGCTGGTTTATTGGCCGGCGGAAAACATGTTATACAAATTCAGGCCCCCGGCTATATGCCAATATCTGATCAGGTGGACATGATAAATACGCAAAAACTGATACAGCGCAATTATCGCCTGCGCCCGATGCAGTCTGGCGTGATGATCACGGCCAAACCTGATTTTGCGCAGATTACGCTTGATGGACGTTCTGTTAACAACGGGTCTGTTACAACCATCAATGCCAACCAGAATTATCATATAGACGTATCTCAGAAGGGTTATAATTCCGAAAAAAGAACCGTTCGTGTCTCTCCCGGACAGACACAAGAACTCGATTTTCGCCTTAAACCTGCTATGGGGCAGGTGAATTTTATCGCGAAACCCCGCGCCGCCGACGTGCTGATAAATGGGGAAAACAGAGGAAAAGCGCCGCTAACGCTCAAGCTTCAGGCCCTGCCCACCCGCGTTGAGTTCACCCGGCCCGGCTATAGGACGTCAACCACCACCATAACGCCCGCCGCCAACCGGCCAACAACCATAAGCCTTACGCTGCGGACAGAACTGGACGCCCGCCTTCGCGAACTTCCGCCTTATATGACCGATAGCGCGGGTGTTGAACTCCTTCGTTTTAAACCGGATCAAAAATCTTTCTTCATTGGGGCCCCGCGCAGCGAAATCGGTCAACTTGCCAACGAGATATTGCGCCAAGTCCAGTTAACCAAATATTTTTATGCTGGAAAATATGAAATTACCGTTGGGCAATTCCTCAAATTTCAACCCAATTTCGGGGGCGGGCAGGGAAAGAATATGCCGGTTACGGGCGTTACCTGGACACAAGCCGCACAATTCAGTAACTGGCTCAGTCAGAAAGAAAATTTAACCGCTTTTTATCAAATAAACCATAATCAGGTGGTTGGCTATAACATATATGCGGACGGATACCGCCTGCCGTCAGAAGCAGAATGGGAATGGCTGGCCCGAAAGTCAAGACGACCCGAATTGACGAAATATACATGGGGAAACAAGAAGGTTATCACCAGTTCCAGCGGAAATCTGGCGGATGAAAGCGCCAAAGGTTCGGTGCCGACTTACATTGCCAGATATGATGACAAATATGCGCTCATCGCGCCCATAGGAAGCTTTCCGGCGGAACGATCAGGGTTGCATGATATGTCAGGTAATGTGCGCGAGTGGGTCAATGACCGTTATTCTCTGGCGGTACCAATGAAGGGGAAAGTCGCTGTCAATTCGTTTGGCCCCTCCATCGGCGAAGGAAATGTTGTTAAAGGTTCTGGATTCAGGTCGGCCTCTTTAACAGATTTAAGGGCAGCGCGGCGACATCAAGAGCCTAGCGCAAGCAATGATATTGGCTTCCGTGTCGTGCGGTATGTTTACGGGGCCGAAGACAGATAAGAGGAATAGCATGACCAATAAGTCAGAGAAACCATCAAGACTCAAGAATAAACTAAATGACAGCATTTTGCCGCAAAGGGAAAAAAAGGTACGGTTAATATTCATTGCGCTGGGAATAATGATTCTTGGGTATATATATACAGAGAGCCTTTGGGCGCAGCAAGCAGCGCAACAACGTATATCGATAAGTCAGGCCGTAGATTTTCCAAGCGATATATAACCAACCAACTCAGTTAATAGGAATAAAAATGAAAAATTCTCTGATCTCTTTCGCCGTATTTGTTGGTATCGCCATCATTGTTCACCTTGTTTATATTGGTATCATTATTCCTCAGGCGGAACAGGCAACATTGATGGCTTTGTCCAATGGCCAATCCGTATCGAGAAGTCTTTGGGTCATCCTGGAGAATGGGGAGCAAGAGGTTTGTTTTATCCTGATGTTTTATGGCATTTACCTGATGGGGCTAGGGATATTCCGGCTGTGGTCTGAAAATTATCTGTTCGAGGTTGACCTGCTTGAAGAGGCCGACGCCGAACATCATAGCCTTTCCCAAATATTGGACGACCTTGATGAATTGACCGACAAAGTAAAGTCGACACCCCTTGTGCAAGCACTGGCAGCAAGTTTGCGGCGGTATCTTATCACAGGAAATGTGCAGAATGCCTCAGACGCGGTGACCACAAGCGTAGAGGCTCTGGCCGTTCGCATCGAAGCCGGGAATTCAATGATACGATATTTGATTTGGGCCATTCCCTCTATTGGCTTTATTGGCACTGTCCGCGGTATTGGCGTGGCGCTATCTAAAGCGGATGAAGCTCTCGCGGGGGATATTGTCGGCATGACCGGCGCACTTGGTGTTGCCTTTAACTCGACCTTGGTTGCTCTTTTTATCAGTATTCTGCTGATGTTCTTACTGCATGCCCTGCAAAAAATGCAGGATGATGTGCTGGTAAAAACACAGGCATATTGCGAAAAAACACTTTTAGAACGGATTAGCAAAACATCCTGACACAAGTCGGATCAACGGATTTTCTGGAGACATAGGCCGTGGCTGTAAAAAGAAAAACTGAAAGCACTACATTGGCTTTTCTGGATATTATATCTTGCGGCCTTGGGGCTGTTATTCTGATTTTTCTGATTATCAAGCATAATATAAATACTGGTTCTGAACAGACCGATAACCTGCAATCACAATTGGCGTCAATGATTGAACAAACCAAAGACCTGAGCGCGGAAATGGAGGGCCTGAGGCAACAGAATTCAGATACTGAACAAGCCGGAAAATCCATGGAAGACCAGTTGGTCGATTCTAAAGGAAAACTGGCGTCCTTAAGCCGGCAGAATGCCTCTGAAAAAAAGCAGGATAAAATCGCTGAAGGGGCCATAGAAGAAATCGAAGTTGCAACGCCGGTGGATCAGGTCACCCTTCAGGGAACCGGGCAAGCCAATTATATCATTGGCATGAAAGTAGAGGGGCAACGTATCGCCGTCGTGATTGACCACAGCACATCTATGACATACCCCACTTTGGAGCGCGCGATACTGGCCAAATTTGATACAGATACCCAACGACAAAACGCGCCCAAATGGCAACGAACACTTCGCGTTGCAAAATGGTTACTGGCGCGCATTCCAACGCAATCGCAATTTGCCTTCATTGGTTTTAATGATAAGGCTGGCATGCTTTCCCCGGGAACATCATGGTCTTCTGCGGCAAATCAGGGGGATTTGGGGGACACCGTGCAAAATATTTCTATCCTCGCGCCGACAGGCGGCACAAATCTGGAAGCCGGCATGCGAATGGCCCTGAACATGACCCCCAGGCCGACCAATATCTATGTTGTTACAGATGGTCTGCCGACACAAGGCAGTGCATATTGTGCCAAAAAACGGTCAATAACCCCAAAATGCCGAGAGAGCCTTTTGTCTAATATATCAAGTCATTTGCAGAAAGTATTTCCAGGGGGTAACGTGCCAATTAACGTTATTCTATTACCCATGACAGGTGATCCCAATGCACAGGCCCTATATTGGGGTTGGGCAAATATGACAAAAGGAATTGTGCTGTCTCCTTCGGGGCAGTGGCCATGAAGCTTAGAGCGCGCGAAACCGATATTTTCAGTTTGGCTTTTCTGGATATTATATCCTGTGCCTTTGGGGCTGTTGTCCTGTTGCTGATTATTTCCCGGCCAGAAATGGCAACAGAAGGCGGCGCGAGTGAAAGCAGGGACCTGCTGCGCCAGATTTATAGTTCTGAAGCCGAAAATGTTCAAATTGCTGAACTGAATGAACAGGAAAAATTGAACTTGGAAGGCAACAAGAACCGAAACCGTGCCCTTGCCGATCAAATTGACGATATCCAGCAAAGCACAAGAAATGAGGAATTTAAATCTTCACAACTTGCCCAAAGCCGCGCGGCCATCGAACAAAAGAAAAAAATGATTGAGAAATTGGCGCAGCTTCAGGAAACGACACCGGATCCTGAGCCCACCGAAGAAGTCGGGGGAATTGCCGTAGATAGTGATTATGTGATCTTTGTCATCGATACCTCGGGAAGTATGCGCGATAAATGGGGTCGCGTGAAAGGCGTGATCGATAATGTCCTGACAATGCATCCAAAAGTAAGGGGCTTTCAGATTCTTAATGACAATGGCTTTTATTTGAAGAAAAAAGGCGGCTGGATCAACGATACGAAAGGTGAGCGAAGCCTTGCTCTTATTCAAACAAACAGATGGTCTCCAAGCTCGAGCAGCAACCCCTATGAAGGCATTGTCGAAGCTTTGCGGGCCTATGGCAAGCCGGGCAGAAAACTCGCTATCTACGTTTTTGGCGACGATTTTTCCAGCCGGCGGTATGATGATACAGCGGCGGCTATTAGCGCGCTGAACAGAACCGGCGTAACAGGTAAAAAACTTGCCCGCATCCACGGTATCGGATTTGCAACCACGTCAAACAACTACGGCACAGTCGACGGCGGCGCCTATACCTTCTCTGTACTTATGAGCGCCGTCGCGCGTGAGAATGAAGGCACATATCTGAGTTTGTCCAGATGAATGCCGCTAGAGCAATGTCAGACCTAATTAAATAACAGCCGCAAAGTGCCAGATTAAATAACAGCCGCAAAGCGCCAGATTAAATAACAGCCGCAAAGCGGCTGGCCTGATTGATGGCTCTTTTCGCATCCAGTTCCCCCGCTTCATAGGCACCGCCAATCAAATGACGGGGTAAGTCTCTGTCCTTCAGGCCACTGTCTTTCAGATCATCATAAAGGCTGCGGAACGGCGTCTGGCCCGCACAGATGATAATCGTATCCACAGGCAGAATATCCGGAACGCCGCCAATGGTAATATGCAGGCCCTCGTCATCAATTTTAAGATATTCAACATCATTGATCATTTTAACCCCGCGCCGGGCCAGCGTGAGGCGATGTGTCCATCCCGTTGTCTTTCCCAAGCCCCGCCCGACGGGGGTGGCTTTGCGCTGCATGAGGTAAATTTCCCTGTCTGATTTTACCACAACAGGCTCAACATCTGTGACGCCGCCGCGCGGGTGGCTCTTGAAATCAATGCCCCATTCCCTTGCAAAGGCGTTAATATCAAGGGCACTGGATTTTCCGGTATGGCTGATCAGTTCCGCCACATCAAAGCCAATACCGCCCGCCCCCATGATAGCCACTCTTTTTCCAACTTTTTTATGCCCCTTGATCACCTCAATATAGCTCACAACCTTGGCATGGGTGATGCCATCAATTTCCGGCACGCGCGGCAGAATACCTGTTGCAATAACGACCTCATCAAATCCGGCAGTCCTTAACATATCAGCCGTAACCTCTGTGTTAAGTCGCAGAGTAATATGATGAACATCAATCATACGCCTGTAATAACGAATGGTTTCCGAGAATTCCTCTTTACCCGGAATTTTTCTGGCCAGATTAAACTGGCCGCCAATATCTGCCGCCTTGTCAAACAAGGTTACATCATGCCCGCGCCCGGCGGCAACGGTGGCAAAAGAAAGCCCGGCAGGCCCCGCCCCGACAACCGCAATTTTTTTAGCCTTGATAACCGGGTCATAAGTCAATTCAAGTTCATGGCAGGCTCTTGGGTTGACCAGACAGCTGACATTCTGCCCATTAAACAAATGATCGAGGCAGGCCTGATTACAGGCAATACAGGTATTGATTTCATCCTCCCTGCCTTCTAATGTTTTTCGTACAAGATCGGGGTCAGCCAGCATGGGCCGGGCCATGGAAATAATATCCGCATCGCCCCGCGCCAGTATTTCTTCGGCGACATCCGGCATATTAATGCGATTGCTGGTAATAACAGGAACGTTCAATTCCTTGCGAAGGCGACCCGCCACACCGGAAAAAGCCGCGCGCGGCACCATCGTCGCAATCGTCGGAACCGAGGCTTCGTGCCAGGTAAAATGTGTGCTGATAATATTTACCCCGGCCCGTTCCATTCTTCTGGCCAGTTGCACTACTTCGTCCCACGACATGCCGCCCTGAATCATATCCATGGCCGCAATCCGAAAAATGACGATAAATTCACGGCCAACGGCCCCGCGGATACGGCGCACAACCTCCAAAGGAAACCGCATGCGATTTTCATAGCTTCCGCCCCATTTATCCGTGCGTTGATTGGTTTTCTCCACCAGAAAAGAGCTCAATAAATATCCGGCAGAACCAATAATTTCGACACCGTCATATCCGGCCTCTTTGGCCCGGCTGGCACAATTGACCATATCGGCTATCTGTTTTTCGATCCCGTCCTCAGATAATTCTGACGGGACAAAGGCCCCGATTCTTGATTTAACGCCCGAGGGGGATACGCAGGCTTCATTGGGTGCCAAAGCCCCCTCATGCAGTATCTGCAAACAAATTTTTACGTCCGGGTCCGCCCGATGTACCGCATCCGTGACAATCCTATGTTGCGCGGCCTCGCCGGGTGTGGCCAGCTTTGCGCCTGATCCTGCCTCGGCATTGGGGGCAATTCCGCCGGTAATGATCATGCCCACGCCGCCGATTGCCCGTTCCGCGTAAAAGGCGGCCATCTTCTCAAAACCATTTTCGGCTTCTTCCAGCCCTGTATGCATAGAGCCCATCAGAATACGGTTTTTGAGCGTCGTAAAACCAAAGTCCAACGGCACAAACAAATGAGGATAACGATTCATCGCGCCCATTTTCAGCTCCTCTATTTTTTTCACAAAGATTGATCTGTCCGGCCTCTTATGCCGGATGATGGCGGGTCTTCTGGCGGGCCGGCAAAACATTGGGCAAAAACCATCCATTGCTGCGCAATATCACCGGATATTTTCAAATCGGTATCAGCGACATTTCGTGTCTGTGTCACCACCTGACAGAAATCTGTTGCCGTCCCTTCCACGCGATCGGCATTTTCCGGCTCATTCCATTCCCATACCCCTCCGGACGGGGCCTGCAAACGCACATATGGCGCCGGTTTTGGAATATCCAGCTTGCGGTTTATGAATGTCCAGCCGAATGTATTCACCCCCAAAACAGCAATATTCTTGATACGGTCATGATCTATGCGTTCTTCACCCATCAGATCATAAAGGGCCTGCCCATGGGCCCAGGTTTCCATCAGTCTTGCCGTGATGCTGGAACGGACGCTCATTTCAGGGCCGCCCCATTTTACCCGAAACTTTGGGTCTGCCGCCGCAAATCGGTCTGCCGCTTCCAGATAAAACTGCCGCCATGCCGCCAGTAAATCCCGTCCTGTCAGGCCGTCCAGCCATTTTGTCTCAAAATCACGCAGGCCATTACTCTGTACCGCGGGGTGCGCCTTGACATAAAAATCCGTGAAGGCCTCGCGGTCACATAATGACAGGTCTGCCGCCCAGTTCCACATGTGCAAATGGCCAATAATATTATTGACTGTCCAGCCTTTAAAGCCTGTGGGCCGGGCCATTTGATCATCGGAAATATTTTTCAGGAGCCGATATAAGGCCTCGCTCTCCTCTTTAAAATCAATTGGTTGCTGAAACATCAGAACTGCCTTCTTCCGCCACATCAATTTCCATGATCAGGTCATCGGCGGCAATTTGAACCCCGCCGTCAATATGAACCTCATTGACAACG
>UOFW01000072.1_pt1 | contig 9179 bp, 8 predicted proteins | sample 1989241 | NCBI WGS metagenome assembly UOFW01 (sample SAMEA4712195, study PRJEB27164) | hydrothermal vent metagenome | biome: marine basaltic hydrothermal vent biome; feature: marine hydrothermal vent; material: mineral | place: Pacific Ocean | collected 2011-06-14/2011-07-23 | depth 1719 m | reverse complement strand
GGCCGAATATTAATTTGAATGTGGAAATTAAAAACGGTTGGAAACAGCAGCTGTTACAGTTTTTAAAAGCCCGTCAGAATGGCGGCGGCATACCCAAGGAAAATGGCATTGTCTATTGTCTTTCCCGCAAGAAAACGCAGGAAGCGGCAGAGGCGCTGGTTAAGAAAGGCTATAATGCGCTGGCCTATCATGCCGGCATGCCCGGTGATCAAAGAGAAGAAAATCTGAACCGGTTCATGACAGAGCCGGATTTGATTATGGTGGCAACCATTGCTTTTGGTATGGGGATTGATAAGCCGGATATTCGTTTTGTGTTTCATACCGACCTGCCGGCGTCCCCCGAGGCTTATTATCAGGAGATTGGCCGGGCCGGACGTGATGGAAAACCGGCTATTGCCCATATGTTATATGGTATGGATGATATCCGCATGCGGCGCATGTTCATTGATCAGGAAAAATCGTCCGATGATCATAAAAACCGTGGTCATCAACGGTTAAATGCCTTGCTTGCCTATGCCGAAGCCCCGGAATGCCGCCGTGTTTCCTTGTTGCATTATTTCGGGGATGACGTGAAATTTACCAAATGCGGCAATTGTGACCTATGTGATAATCCGCGAGAAACCGTCGAAGCCACGGAGGCAGCTCAGAAATTCATCTCTACAATCAACCATACCGGCCAGAATTTTGGCGCGGGATATATCATCGATATTTTAACCGGCAAGGAAACAGATCGAATGCGCCAGCTTAATCACGACCGGTTGCCCACATATGGCACCGGCAAAGATTTGGATATTACGGCATGGAAATCATTGGTGCGGCAATTGATGGCGCGGGGTTTTATCGTTTCTGACATGCAGTATGGGTCCTTAAAAATTACGGATCATGGCTTTCAACTGCTCAACGGTGAGGCAGACTTCAGATATCGCCCGGATGCGAAGTTAAAAAAGATGCAGCGCAAAATAAAAAACAGGGATAAATCCATTTCAGATTTACCTGAAGCGGCAGAGGCGTTACTTCAAGCCCTTAAAATTCTTCGATCCGAAATTGCCAAAGAACGATCCGTACCGGCTTATATTATATTCAGGGATAAAAGCCTCATTGATATGGCATTGAATAAACCCGTAACCCTTGATCAATTCGGGGATGTTTTTGGTGTCGGCGCAAGCAAATTAAAAGAGTTTGGAGAGAGATTTATGAAAGCTATCAGGGAAAATTCTTGAAATATTCAATAGGGGTTTAGGTAACTCTAAGTGGCAAATATTCATGCCGATTTTTATGATTATGCTTGAGAAATTTCTTAAGTTGATTAAGATGTTTTTAATGAAATCGAGATACGACAATCAGGCTATAATTTTTTTATAACATTACAGGATAAATATGATCAATAAACTTTTCATTGCCACGGCGGCAACCATATTATTTTCGACTGGCGCGGCATATGCTTCTGACGAGAGCAAGCCTCAATGGGGTTATACCGGGACAGGCGGCCCAGAACATTGGGGAAGCCTGTCACCTGAATTTGCCACATGCAGCACCGGCAAAGAACAATCACCGATTGATGTTCCGAACGCTGAAGGCGGCGCGGTAAAGACAAATTATAACGATACAAAAGTGAACGTTGTGAATAATGGTCACACGATCCAGCTTAATTATTCCGCAGGAAGTAGCTTGCAATCTGAAGGCGCAGAATATGACCTGTTGCAATTCCATTTCCATTCCCCAAGCGAGCATACCCTTAATGGTAAAAGTTTCCCGCTGGAAGTTCATTTTGTTCATAAAGCCCAGGACGGTACTTTGGCCGTAGTTGGCGTGATGTTTGAAGAAGGCACTGAAAATGCGGAACTGGCAAAAATCTGGCAGGATATGCCAGCAAAGGCCGATGATGTTACTACATCGGACGTGACAGTAAACGCCGCAAACCTGCTGCCTGTTGACCAAACTGTCATCAGATATGCGGGATCTTTAACCACACCGCCTTGTTCTGAAGGTGTCAAATGGCATGTGATGACATCACCGATCGAAGCTTCGAAAGAACAGGTCGAGAAATTTCTCTCAACGCTCCCTGCAAATAACCGGCCTCTTCAGCCTTTGAATGACCGGAGCTTTAAGAAGCATGAGCATAAGCATAGCCATTAAAACCCCAAGGTTTTAAGCCAGCTATTTTAAGAGCACGAAGTCATGATATTATTATATCTGCTTCGTGCTTTTTTTTAGTTTGATCACACCGCCCTCAAGGGTAATGCGGCGGGATTTATAGAGTTTCCCGATGGCTTTTTTATAGTTGGACTTACTCACATGAAAAGCCGCATTTATGTCCTCGGGCGAACTTTTATCCGTCAGACTGGATTGACCGCCATTAGTTTCAAGGTAAGCAACGATTATTTCCGCCAGTTCACCGCGTATTTCAGTACCGACCTTCTGCAGGGTGAGGTTAAGGCGCATATCTTCCCGAAGTTCCCCGATATAACCCGTAACCTTGTCGCCGATTTTGATGGGGCGGGTAATCTCGTTATTATGGATCAGGCCAAGATGACTGCCGTTGATGACGGCTTTATAGCCAAGATCACTGCGGCTTGCAATCAATAGTTCCACTTCTTGCTGCGCCTTGAAATCCCCCTCATTCTGTTCGTTCAAATGGCGGCTGAGCAGGGAGCTTGCGGCTATTCGGCCCGTAACATCAAGATAAAGATAAACCACGTAAGACCGCCCCACATCCATGGGAACGCGCTGTTCTTTAAAGGGCGCCAAAAGATCTTTCATCAGACCCCAATCCAGAAAGGAGCCAAATTCGCTTTTCTCTACAACAGGCAGATACGCGCATTGACCGACTTCGGCTGCGGGAATGATGGTGGTGGCAATGGGCCGGTCTTCTGAATCCAGATACAGAAAAATAGTCAGCCGCGCGCCAACCTCCCATGCCGCCTTATCTTCTGGCAAATAGCGTTCAGGCAGTAGAATTTCTTCCTGACACAGATCGTCTATATTTTGTCCAAGATAGACACCAAAGTCCACATGTTTCAGGACGACCAAAGAATGGGTTTTGCCAATTTCAAGCATCAGATTTTATCACGCCTTAAAGGGATTGAGTTTCAAAGATATGCTTCTATAGAAAAAAAAGAATATTGTCGATAGCCGCGACAATCGCCACCAATGGCCTATATTGATTTAATTGGTAATCAGTTGATTTTAAAAGTAAAATTGATAGACTATATTATTCTGAAATTCGCGAAATCTAAGATATGAGGTTTCATGCTAATGGCAAAAGAAAAAAATAATGACCATTAATGAATTTATAGCGGGGTTTCTCGGGGCAAGTGCCATCGAAATGATTGCCTCGGCGGCGGGCTTTATATGCGTTTTCCTGCTGATCCGGCGGAATATCTGGTCTTGGGGTTTTGGCCTGTTACAGGTGAGCTTGTTTGTCTGGGTATTTTATCAGAACAAGCTCTATTCTGATGCTTTACTGCATGTGTTCTATATCGGATTCCAATTTTACGGCTGGTGGAACTGGATGCATCATAAAGATGCCAAATCCGATCTGATTATTGTGCGGACAACGGGCCGTGATATTTTACTTTGGTCCGCGGTCAGCCTATGCGCGGCTGTGATATTGGGCTATATGATGGATGAATATACCGATGCGTCTTTTGCCTATGCCGATGCCTTTACAACCGCAACCAGCCTCGTCGCCCAATTTCTGCTTACCCGCCGACATTTGCTTAACTGGTTATTCTGGATTGCGGTGGATATTGTCGCCATTGTTATTTATTTTCAAAAGGGGCTTTATCCAACATCCTTGCTCTATGTTACTTTTTTGACCATGTGTTGCATTGGCCAATATAGTTGGTGGAAACAGCATAAACGACAAATTCGTGCCTCAGCCCCGGAAGATGCAAACCATAGTCTTGTTTAATACATGTTTTTGGGTATAAGCTATGGTCTTAACAAAGAAGGGTTTTAGCATAAGATGCCAGATAAGAATTTGAAAGAAACTTCCTTAAGATATCATCGGGAGCCGACCCCCGGAAAGCTGGAGATAACCCCGACAACACCCCTGTCAAATCAGCGGGATCTGGCGCGGGCCTATTCGCCGGGCGTTGCTTTTGCCTGTGAGGCCATCGTGGAAAATCCGGAAGCGGTTAATGAGATGACCATTCGCGGCAATCTTGTTGGGGTTGTCACCAACGGCACGGCGGTACTGGGCCTTGGCAATATCGGCCCGCTCGCCTCAAAGCCTGTGATGGAAGGCAAGGCGGTTCTGTTCAAAAAATTCGCAGGCATCAATGTTTTTGATATTGAAATTGACCAGAATGACCCGGAAAAACTCATTGAGGTGATCGCCGCTTTAGAGCCCACATTTGGCGCGATAAATCTGGAAGATATCAAGGCACCGGAATGTTTCATTGTGGAAAAAGCCTTGAAAGAACGCATGAATATTCCGGTGTTTCATGATGATCAGCACGGCACCGCCATTGTGGTTGGCGCGGCGGTTTATAATGGCCTTCGTATTGTGGATAAAAAGCTTTCCGATGTGAAGGTCGTTGCCACGGGCGGCGGCGCGGCATCCCTTGCCTGCCTTGATCTGCTTGTGAGCATGGGGCTAACGCGCGCTAATGTCAGTCTTGTGGATATCGATGGCGTGGTCTATGAGGGCCGTACGAAGGGTATGGATCCCTATAAAGCAAAATATGCCATAAAAACCGACAAGCGCACCTTGGCGGATGTCATTGACGGGGCTGATATTTTTCTTGGACTTTCAGCACCGGGCATATTAAAGCCCGATATGGTCGCGCGCATGGCGGCCAGCCCGTTCATTCTGGCCTTGGCCAATCCGACGCCGGAAATATTACCTGAAGACGTCCGTAAAGTGCGCAGTGATGCCATCATCGCCACCGGAAGATCCGATTTCCCCAATCAGGTCAATAATGTGTTGTGTTTTCCATTTCTCTTCAGGGGGGCGCTGGACGTGGGGGCCACCACCATAAACGAAGAGATGAAACATGCCTGCGTTAAGGCGATCGCCGATTTGGCTTTTAAGGAATCCTCGGAACAGGTGGCGAATGCCTATCAGGGCGAAGTGCTGAAATTTGGCCCGGAATATATCATTCCAAAACCGCTTGACCCGCGCCTCATTCTCGAAATCGCCCCCGCCGTCGCGCAGGCTGCCATGGATAGCGGCGTTGCAAAGCGGCCTTTGAAGGATATTGAGGCCTATAAAGAAAAACTGAGCAGCTTTGTGTTTAAATCCAGCATTCTGCTCCAGCCTGTCATTGAACAGGCCAAGAAAAAAACCAAGCGCATTATTTTTGCCGAGGGGGAAAATGAAAGTGTTCTGCTTGCCGTTCAGGCATTGGCGGATGAAAAAATGGGTCTGCCAACCCTTGTTGGGCGGCCTGTGGTGGTCGAACAGAAAATTGAAAAACTTGGGCTTCGGCTGGTTAAAGGCCGGGACTATGACCTGATTAATCCGCAAAAGGATGACAGATACCGGCTTTATTGGCAGGAATATCATGGTCTGGTTTGCCGGCGCGGGGTATCAAAAGAAGCCGCCCGAACCATTGTGCGGACCAACACCACGGTGATTGCCGCATTGGCCCTGCGCATGGGCGATGCGGATGCCATGATTTGCGGTACATACGGGCGATTTGATTTTCATGTGAAATATATTATTGATATTATTGGTCAGAAAAATGCCAATCATAAATTGTCAACGGTCAGCACATTGATTTTGCCGCGCAGAACAATTTTCCTTGCGGATGCCTTTATGACCGTAGATCCCACTGTGGATCAAATTGTTGAAAATACTTTGGCCGCCGCAGAAAAAGTCAGTCATTTTGGGGTGGAGCCCAAGGTCGCTTTATTGTCCCATTCCAATTTTGGTTCTTCCAATGCCCCGTCGGCCCGCAAAATGCGTAAAGCCGCTGAAATATTGCGCAATATGCGCCCTGATATGCAAATCGATGGGGAAATGCATGCGGATTCAGCAATGAAAGAGGTTATCAGAGATAGAATGGTCTCTGACAGCCGGCTTACCGGCTCGGCAAATCTGTTCATATTCCCCAATCTTGATGCGGCCAATATCTGCACGAATATGCTGAGGAGTATTGATAATGGCTTGTTGGTCGGCCCGATCTTGCTCGGGACAGCGCAGCCGGCGCATATTGTAACCCCGTCCGCCACAGCCAAGGGAATATTTAACGTATCTGCCATTGCGCTTGCCGATGCGTCAAAAGTGGATGTTTAAAAGCCGGTTTATCGGGCGGGAAAGTCAATGCCGGACAGGGTGAATTGATGACGGATTAAAACCAAAAGTGACATAAGGCCAAGGAATACGAGACCGTTCCACGGCACATGCCATGATTTGCCCAGCTCTTTTGGTTTTCGGGCCTTATAAAGTGAAAAGCCAGAAATAAAGGTTATAATGACCATAAAGATATAGGTGAGTGTTTGATCCATAAGGCTTCAGATAAGTCCTTTTCGACAGAAAAGCAATAGGGGGCTTTGAAATATATGTTGGGTAAAATATAATCTGAAGCGGGTCTGATTTTAGAATTGAAACTGTAAGGTTGCAAAGCCGCCGCTGCTGTTTATATAGGATTGGTTGAGGTTGTCATATTGGATATCCTCAATGATACGATATTGATAAGCATTCAGAGATATTTGAACAGCTTCATTGAGGGTGAAATTTGCGCTACAGCCCAGTTGATGTTCAAAATTCCAGCGGTTTCTCTGGGATAAGTCAACAGTGAGCTGCCGAAAGCTGCTGATTTTGCCGTTGAGGTGAATGGCCCAGCTTTTTTGCTGAAAAATTGGCCAATTCACTAATCCGGTAAAGCCAAATCCTGTGAGATATTCTCTTTTCTGGAATTGCAGAGCGGGGGCTAAGGTGGTAAATATATTATGACCTCTAAGGGCATATATATTCCCTGAAAAGATCAGTATTTTATTATAGGGCAGATATATTTCTGTCCGTGTTTTAAATAAACCTACTCTGGCATGCTCATGCAGGAAATCATTGATTTTAGGCCTGGTTTCTTGAAATTCGGGCGCATAATTCCCCACAACCATGGGTAAATTATATATTTGAATTTGCGCAGACAGGCCACGGTTTGGGGAAAGGCTCAAGATTAAAAAGGCAGAGACAATGACAAGAAACCCAGCGTGAAAAAAGCTGGATTTATTATCTTTGGATATGTTTAAAACCTGAGCCATATAGTGAAGTTATCTGTTAAATATTAAGATATTCTAATAAAGCTTTAAAATTTTTCATCAATTCTTATGGGAAATTAAAGGTCTGCTAACCATGATTTTTCTACAGTGAGAAAAAAACATTTATCTCAATATTTTTTCGGTTAAGATAGCGCATGGAACTCAAAATCTGGATTAAATGAGCAGATATAGGTGATGCATGTACTCGGATAAAAGAAATAATCGTCAAATTGCGATCTGGTTGTTTTTGGTTTGTGCCATGATTTTTTGCATGGTGATTGTTGGCGGTGTGACGCGATTGACTGAATCCGGCCTGAGCATTGTGCAATGGAAACCGATCAGCGGCATAATCCCCCCGATGAATGAAGAAGCATGGATCCAGGAATTCGAGACCTATAAACAATTCCCGGAATATCAAAAAATTAACAGGGGCATGAGCCTTGATGAATTTAAAGGAATATTCTTCTGGGAATATAGCCACCGGTTACTGGGGCGGCTGATTGGTCTTGTATTTTTTATGCCGTTTGTTTTTTTTCTGATAAGGCGGCAAGTGTCTGCCAGCCTGAAACCTAAATTATGGTTGATGTTCTTTCTGGGCGGTTTGCAGGGTGCCCTTGGCTGGTGGATGGTCAAAAGTGGCTTGGTGGATCACCCGGACGTCAGCCATTACCGCCTTACGGCGCATCTGGGGCTGGCGATATTGATTTATCTTTACATATTCTGGGTCGCGACAGGCCTTGTGATGAAAAAACGCGCCAGCACTATAGATGTGCGCAAAAGATCCGCCCGTGCCATTGTGGTTCTGGTCTGGCTGATTTTTCTTCAGATATTGTTAGGCGGCCTTGTGGCGGGCTTAAATGCCGGCATGATTTATAACACATGGCCTATGATGGAAGAACAATTCATCCCCGCAGGATTATACAGCATGACCCCATGGTATATGAATATTTTCGAGAATATTATGACGGTGCAGTTTAATCATCGGATGTTGGGTTACCTGATTGGTCTTTGGGCGATTTATGTCTGGTATAAAACGTTAAGAAATTCCCATGGTTATGTGCGGATGTCTGGCCATCTTATGGTGTTAATGGTCTTGGGGCAGGGGGTGCTTGGGATATATACATTGATTTATGTGGTGCCAATCCCGCTGGCTGCTGCCCATCAGGGGGGCGCTGTGGTGGCCTTGTCTGCGGCATTGCTTTTGCTGCGTCAGGCAAAGACCTGAAGGGGTTCTGAGAAGAAATATGATTGAATATTGCACGTTATATGTGACAGTTCGGGATAAAGCCGAGGCCGTATCATTGGCCCGGGAATTGATCAAAGAAAAACTTATTGCCTGCGCTAATATCTCTGGTGGTATTTTGTCGATTTATCCTTGGGAGGGCAAAATTTGCGAAGATTCCGAACGGGCTGTCTTCATGAAAACTCGTAAAGACCTTGTCGAAAAAGTCACCAATCGCATAAAACAACTTCATTCCTACGATACCCCCTGTATCGTCCAATGGGACATCACAGGCGGCAGTGAAGCTTATTTAACATGGGTCGGTGAGAACCTGCTAATCTCTGAATAATCCGGCTATTATTCTGCATATTACCTTGAGGTTTTTCGTTCGGTCCAAGGGGAATGAAATTCTATTTTTTTACCTTGCCAAATAGAGCAAAATGATTATAACTCCCCTCTATAGCGTCATTGTGGGGCGATTAGCTCAGGGGTAGAGCGCCTCGTTGACATCGAGGAGGTCACAAGTTCAAATCTTGTATCGCCCACCATTTCTTCATTTTTTTCGTCTTTTAAATTATTGATATTTTATGGGGGAAAGCCTCAACAGAAATATTGCTCCGCTGTATAAGTTCAGATAGATGTGAGACTGATTTGGGTTGCATTTGAAAAGCGGCCCCCGGAGAATGGGTATATGATATAACTCAACTTCCGGAGGCCTTTCATGCAGATCAAATACCTGCACAAGAAT
>UOFW01000061.1_pt1 | contig 9237 bp, 9 predicted proteins | sample 1989241 | NCBI WGS metagenome assembly UOFW01 (sample SAMEA4712195, study PRJEB27164) | hydrothermal vent metagenome | biome: marine basaltic hydrothermal vent biome; feature: marine hydrothermal vent; material: mineral | place: Pacific Ocean | collected 2011-06-14/2011-07-23 | depth 1719 m | reverse complement strand
CAGCAGGCAGCATGATGATTGTGGATGAGGCGGGCGCAATCGAAGGCTCCGTATCGGGCGGCTGTATCGAAGGGGCCGTGATACAGGCGGCTCAAGACGTCATGACATCAAAAACCCCTCAAATACTGGATTTTAGTGTCAGCAATGATCAGGCATGGGAGGTTGGCCTGTCTTGCGGCGGGCGGGTGAGGGTGATGGTTGAACCCATAGAGGCGAAATTACCCTTTATGGATAAGATTTTATCGGCCATTTGTCCTGTAATGTTGATCACCGATTGCCTTAGCGGAAAGACATCTTTTGCAGAATGCAGCGCCTCAGAGAAGAGCAGACTGCAAGATAAGGGCGGGACGCTCACCTTTCATCAAATGCTTGAGCCGCCTTTGAAATTATTTATCATTGGCGCGGTTCATATTACGCAGGCCATGGTCAAAATCGCCCAAAGCCTTGATATTGCCGTTTTGGTGATTGACCCGCGCACCACTTTCGCCAGCGAGGCCCGGTTTTCAGGCGTTAACCTCTGCACGGATTGGCCCGATGAGGCCTTGACCGCGCAGGAAATTACCTCTGGCACGGCGATTGTGACCCTGACTCATGATCCAAAACTGGATGATCCGGCTTTGGAGGTTGCCCTGAAATCCGATGCCTTTTATATCGCCTCATTGGGCAGCCGAAAAACCCATGCGGCCCGCACCGCCCGCCTATTGGCCAAGGGTTTTTCAGAGGCAGAGATTGCCCGAATTCATGGGCCGGCGGGCTTAAGTCTGGGCGCGAAAACTCCTGCCGAGATTGCCTTGTCTGTCATGGCTGAAATGATTGGCCTGTACCGGCAGGCCGGCGATAAATGAAATTTGGTGAATTCCCCCTATCCCAAATTCTTGGAGCTATTTTGGTGCATTCCGTTCGTTTGTCATCAGGAAATTTGAAAAAAGGCCGAAGGCTATCCGAGGCGGATATAAAGCGGCTTTCTGATAATGATATTTCTTATGTAACCGCCGCAATTCCTGAGCCGGATGATATGATGGAGGATGTGGCCGCAGGGTATATTTCGGCGCATATTTCAGGGCATCATATTAACTGCGCCGAGGCCTTTACCGGGCGGGTAAACCTGTATGCCGTAGAAGATGGCGTGATGTCCATAAATGAGCCGGGGGTCAATAGGTTAAACCATATGGATGAGGCCATCACCCTTGCCACGATCGCGCAAGAGGCCATTGTTCATAAAGGGCAGCTGGTTGCGACTGTAAAGATCATACCATTTTGCGTGCAAGAAAAAACGGTGAAAAGGATTGTCGCAGAATCTGAGCAAGCTTTGATCGCGATAAGGCCTTTTGTTTCGCAAAAAGCCGTCATGATTCAAACAATGTTAACCGGCACCACAGAAAAAATCCTTGCCAAGACGAAAAAAGTCATGACGCACAGGCTTAATCTTTTTGGTATGTCATTGGTGGATGACCTCAGGTGCGCGCATAAGGAAAAATCCCTTGCGGATTTTCTGAAAAATAGAGGCGGCACGCATGATATGACCCTGATTATGGGGGCATCGGCGATTACGGACCGCAGAGATGTTATTCCTGCGGCGATTATTCACGCGGGCGGTGAGATTATCCATTACGGCATGCCTGTTGACCCGGGTAATTTGATGCTTTTGGCGAAATTGCATGGCAAATGGGTGCTTGGCCTGCCGGGATGTTCGCGGTCGCCAAAATTGAATGGTATTGATCTTATATTATCGCGTATCTGCGCTGGGTTGGATGTTACGCGGGATCAGGTGATGAATATGGGAGTTGGCGGCTTGCTCAGTGAATATCCCGGCCGGCCCCAGCCCAGAGAGAAAAAGCCACAGTTCAGAGAGAAAAGATCGAAGAATATGATGACAGCCTCCAAAAAAATAGCCGCCCTTGTTTTGGCAGCAGGTCAATCAAAAAGAATGGGCCGGAATAACAAACTTTTGCTGCCATATGGGAAAGGCACCGTTCTATCTCATGTGCTTGGGCAGATTAATCAAGCGGGTATCGATGATATATATGTGATAACAGGTCATGAAAAAGATGTTGTTGAACAAGAGGTTAGAAAAAATAACGGGGTTGCTATTTATAATGATCTGTATGAAGAGGGGCTTAGCACGTCGGTTAAGGCCGGGATTGCTGGCCTGCCGAAAGATATTGATGCGGTTATGATAATATTGGGGGATATGCCGAATATGTCGGCGGATATATTGCGCAAAATCATGGCGGCCTATAATTTGGCGCAAGGTCAGTCAATCATCATCCCCACGCATAATGGTAAACGTGGCAATCCCATCTTATGGGACGCTGATTTTTTCGGTGATTTTGATAGATTGCAAGGTGATATGGGGGCAAAAATTCTGTTGAATGATTATCCGGAATATATCACTGAGCTTGAAATAGACTCTGATGGTATTTTTTTAGACATAGATACCATCGAAGCCTATGAGAGCCTGAAAAAGTAAAATTTAAGTGGATAGCTCTAAGGGAATTGCTGTGATATATTTGATCTTTGTGACAGCAAAGCGGGAATGGACTTCCTTTACCATATCCATTTTAAGCAGTTTTTTGCGTAAAAAATCTTCGTAGGTTTGCATGTCGCGGGTTATCACGCGAAGCATATAATCCATTGACCCGCTGATGGTATAACATTCCGTGACTTCCGGGTAGGTAATGATGGTGCTTTCAAAAATTTCCAAAGCTTCCTCTGTGTGGGTTGATAATTTTACGCTGGCATAGACAATAATATCCAGATCAAGTTTTTTGGGGTCAACCAATGCGACCCGCCGGGTGATGATGCCCCTATCCTCCAGTCTTTTGACGCGCCGCCAGCAAGGGGCCGTTGACAGCCCAACTTTGCGTGCCAGATCAGCGTTGGTGAGGGCGCAGTTATTTTGAAGTTCATTCAATATTATTTTAAGGACGGCGCTGAGCTTTAAGATATTATCCTCGTAAAATCCGCACTGCGCTATAATATTATTTCGATTTTTGGACTATTACGTGACAGATATGTTTAAAAGTCAGGCAATGCCTTTTTAAATATTCATGCCCCCTGAAATGCCGTCAAAAAAAACTCGACAAAGGAAAAGTCAATCTCTACGAAAGGTTATAAATTCAGGTTAAATATTTTGACGCAAGAATAGAGATACCGAAATGATGGACGTAAATCAGTTTAAGAATCACGAGCAGGTTCTTTATCTGCACGATAAAGAAACAGGCTTGAAAGCCTTTATCGCGGTTCATGATACGACACTCGGGCCCGCTGCGGGCGGATGCCGTATGTGGAATTATGATAATGAAGTTGACGCCCTTAACGATGTACTTCGCCTGTCAAGAGGCATGAGTTATAAAAATGCCATAGCAGGCCTTAAGCATGGCGGCGGGAAGGCCGTGATTATCGGTAATTCCAAAACAGATAAAACCGAGGCTCTTTTGCGATCTTATGGCCGTATGATTGACAGTCTTGGCGGTAAATATATTTCAGCAGAAGATGTGGGAATTTCTGTAGAAGATATGGAGATCGCGGCAGAAGAAACCAAATATGTTGCGGGCCTAACCAAAGGCGCGCATGCCAGCGGTGATCCATCGCCTTTTACGGCAACCGGCGTTTTCCTTGGTATTAAGGCGGCCGTAAAATATAAGCTTGGCAAAGACAGTCTTGAGGGCTTAACCATTGCTGTGCAGGGTGTTGGGCATGTGGGCTATTATTTATGCCGGCATCTTCATACCGCAGGGGCCAGACTTTTGGTTTCTGATATTAATCAAGGTGCGCTGGATCGCGTTCGGCAGGAATTCGGGGCTGAAATAGTTGGTCTGGATAATATATTATCCATTGAGGCTGATGTATTGTCGCCTTGTGCATTGGGGGCGATCATAAATGACGATACGATTGATAGGATCAAGGCAAAAATCATTGCCGGCGCGGCCAATAATCAACTTGCCCGTGATGATCATGGCCAGACTTTGATGGATCGCGGCATTCTGTATGCGCCGGATTATGTCATTAATGCCGGCGGCATTATTAATGTGGCGGCCGAAACGCGCGGGGCCTATGATATTGATTGGGTTAATACCAAAGTTGAAAATATATATGATAGTTTAATGACCATTTTCGAGCGCTCAGTCGTTGAAAGCAGGCCCACCAGCAGAATTGCAGATGAATTAGCCCATGAAATTATCAACGCGGCGCGGACGCGAAAATAAAGCATTAAATGCGTTTCGATATTGGCTTGCAAATTACTTAGGTAACCTATAAAACGCTTTCAAATTGAAAGGGAATTTATATGCAGGATAAAAATATTGAATCGTCAGTGGATATTTCAGATGAAAAAATTCACTGGAAACAAGATGTAAGTTATGGTCAATATCTTGACCTTGATGGGTTATTGAATTTACAGAATTTAAGGTCGGGCAAACATGACGAAATGATGTTTATCATCATTCATCAGGCGTCCGAGCTATGGATGAAGCTGTCTATTCATGAACTATCTGCCGCCATGACGTCATTGGAGGAGGATAATCTGGGCATTGCCATGAAAATGATTGCCCGCATTGCCCGCATTCAGGAACAATTGACCCAGTCGTGGAATGTGCTGGCCACGATGACACCGAAAGACTATTTGAGCTTTCGGGACAGCCTTGGGCAAAGTTCCGGCTTTCAATCCTATCAATACCGCATGATCGAATTTGCCTTGGGGAACAAGAATAAGGATATGGTCAAGGCCCATGAGGGCCACCCGGAAATATTTGATTTGGTCAATAAGGTTCTGAACGCCCCAAGCCTATATGATTTAACCCTGCAGCTTTTATCACGGCGCGGTTTTGATGTGCCCAAAGAATGTTTGAACAGAGATTGGGCGATGCCTTATGAAGGGCATAAAAAGGTGGAAGACATCTGGAAAGAAATATACCAAAATAGTGACCAGCATTGGGAATTATATGATTGGGCGGAAAAGCTGGTTGATTTAGAACATCGCTTTCAGTCGTGGCGTTTTGCCCATATGAAAACCGTTGAACGTATCATTGGATTCCGAAAAGGTACGGGCGGCACAAGCGGGGTAAATTATCTGGTTAAGGCGTTAGACCTTAGGTTTTTCCCGGAATTATGGACGGTAAGGTCTATTTTATAAAGTCTGGGATAAGATAGCCTTGAATAGAGGGCTGTTTTTATTGCCAAGCTCCAGAATGATATCAAAATGGTTAAAGGCCGGCATGGCAACGTATGGTGCCTCATGTCCGGCCTTTTGCCATGCAGTCATATAGTCCTGCGTCTGACGCTTGAATTCACTGGTTTCATTTCCGCCAACGCTAAAAATAACCGGGCAGCTTTTCTTGGGTATGTGAAAAATAGGACTTAATGCCGTTGCATCTGATAATGTCATGCGCAGGGGGGCATTAATATAGGTTTGGGTAAGAGGCCGCAAATCATAAATCCCGCTCACCTCGCAGGCCCCTTTTAGAGGGCAATGGTCATAACCATGGCTTGTCCAGTCTATATTTAAGATTTCCGCAACCAGATGCGCGCCGGCGGAACTGCCGGACAGGGTAATATTATTGTTATCGCCGCCGTATTTTTCGATATTATTCAATATCCATAACGCCGCTGACCTGACTTGGGCGACAATTTCAAATAGCGATGCCTCGGGGGCCAAACTATAATCAAGGGCGATGAAAATACTATTATGTTCAAGGAAATTGGGGGCCGCAAAAGCACTTTCCGCTTTGGATAATTCCTGCCAATAGCCCCCGTGAATAAAGACATGTACCGCAAAGGGTCCTTTGCCTTTTGGCATAAAAATATCCATATATTCGCGCGGGGCAGGGCCGTATTTAACATCTGCCTGATATTGTGAAGAGAGCTTTAGACGAGCCGCCTCACTTAGGTCACTATAGTCTTGAATATGGACCATAATATCATCCACGCAGGAACTGGGGGAATATTCCCTCTCAAGCGTTTCTTTGGTCATATTTTCATAGGGCTTGATTGTCATAATATTTTATGGCTCAAATATGAGAAATTTTCTCAATTTAGAAAAAAGTTTTCATTATAGAGATAATATGATACTATCACCTATGGAAAAAAGAAAGCGGAAAACATGACATCCACGTTATTGAGAGATTCTGAATCCGGGCTGGAGGCACTGCTTGGCGATCGACTTGCGGCCCTGCGGACTGAGCGGGGACTGACCCTCAAACGGCTTAGTGAATTGGTTGATATTCCGGCGTCCACCTTATCAAAAGTGCAGAATCATCAGGCGACCTTGACCTATGGCAACCTGCAAAAGGTGGCGCGGGGCCTGAATATATGTATTTCAGAATTATTCGACAATGGGCTGCAAATGCCCAAGGCAGGCCGCCGCACGATCACAAGATCTGGGCAAGGCGTGATGAATGATGTCGATATTTACCGGGTTGAGGTGCTGGGCAGCGAATTATTAAACAAAGGCATGTATCCCGGAATTCTTGAGGTGCCGCCCGCCCGCCCGCAAGATATGACAAAGCTTGCCCGTCATCCGGGAGAGGAATTTGTCTATGTGTTGGCCGGGGCCATAACGCTCTATACCGAAGACTATAAACCCATAGAACTCAGTGTGGGGGATAGTGCCTATCTTGATAGCTCTTCGGGCCATCGCTATGTCTCGAAGAATAAGGAAATGGCGCGAATTTTGGTGATCTGTTCTGATAATGTCAGTGAAACGGCTGAGAAGAGTGAAAAATATGACTGACTTATCACGGGACTTTTTTCTGGAACTTGACCGCACAGATGTGCTGGCGCCTTTTCGTGATGAATTTCATCTGCCAGACGGGATGATTTATCTGGACGGCAATTCACTTGGCGTTATGCCCAAGGCGGCATCCGCGCGCGCGCAGGATGTTGTGACGCGGGAATGGGGGCAGGATTTGATCACCAGTTGGAATAAAAACGGCTGGTTTCATTTGGCCGAAAAAGTTGGCGATAAGGTTGCGGGGCTTATCGGGGCAGCGCCCGGCGAGGTCATGGCTTGCGACGCCACAGGCATAAATCTGTATAAGGTGATGTCCATGGCGCTTGATCTGCGGCCAGACCGGAAAATAATTGTCATGGAAGGCAGTGGTTTTCCGACGGATAACTATATGGCGCAAGGGCTGGTTCAGCATCTGGATCGGGGGCATGATATATATTTTGCCGAACAGGAAGCCATTCTGGCGGCCATCACCGAAGAGGTCGCTGTGGTATGTTTGACCCAAGTGCATTATAAAACGGGCCATTTGCATGACATGGCAGCGATCACGCAAAAGGCCCACCGGGCCGGGGCCTTGGTCATCTGGGACTTATGCCATAGCGCGGGGGCGTTGCCCGTTGATTTAAATAGCTGCCATGCCGATTTTGCCGTGGGGTGCGGCTATAAATATCTGAATGGCGGCCCGGGCGCGCCGGCGTTTATTTTTGTGGCCAAACGCCATCAGGGAAACGCCCTGCAGCCCTTGACCGGCTGGTGGAGCCATGCGGCCCCCTTTGCCTTTGAGCAGGATTATCGCCCCGCCGATAATATCTGGCAAACATTGACGGGAACCCAGTCTATATTGGCGCTGTCTGTTCTGGAATGCGGTATAGATATTACGCTGCGGGCTGATATGGCCAAAATTCGGGATAAATCCAAAGCCCTGTGCGATTATTTTATGGCGTTAATTGATCAACATTGTGATGGTTTTGGCTTTTCACTGGCAAGCCCGCGAGACGGCGATGGCCGAGGAAGTCAAATATCCTTAAATCATCCAAAAGGCTTTGCGATCATGCAGGCTTTGATCGCAAAAAATGTGATTGGCGATTTTCGGGCGCCAGATATCATGCGCTTTGGCTTTACGCCATTATATACCAGATATATTGATATTTGGGACGCGGTGATGTGCTTGAAAAATATTATGGAAAAAGAACTCTGGTTAAAACCTGAATATGGTCAACTAACTGCTGTGACCTGATCCGTCGCGGCATTTAACAAACTTAGGTCGCCTTAATTCAAAAGGCGGCCTCTTTTTTTATTAAACTCATGATTCCGCACCACTTAAAAGGATTTTTGTTGTGTGTTTTTCTGTGCTCATGGCTATGGTGGAGTTGATTTCCTGTACCCCTTCAATCTGGGACAGGTGATGCCACCATAAATCTTGATATTCCTGAATATCCTTGACGACTATTTTCAATAAGAAGTCTACATTACCCATCAAAGTATGACATTCCATGATTTGAGGGATATCCTTGATGATTTCAATGAAATTCGGGAGTAGTTTTCGGCCATGGGCTGTCATTTTTACCTGAGTGAACAGGGTGATATTCATGCCAATCTTGTTGTTGTCCAGCAAGGCGACACGGCTTTTGATGATTCCTTCATCCTGCAGCCGCTGTATTCTGCGCCAACAGACCGATTTGGAGGAATTTATTTTTTCAGCAATGTCGGCAACAGGAAGCATGGCATCATCCTGAAGCAGGTTTAATATTTTTATATCCAAGGTGTCCATTTGGCACAAAATCCCGTTTAATGCTGTTGTTTTAAAGTTTTGTACCTATTTCATAGCATTAATGGGTATAAATGGGAAGAAAATTCGCCTCAAACATGATATTATCTCTGAAAAGGAGTTAAAGGTGATGGTCCCAAATAACGGTAATAAGCTAAATGTGCCCGCGCCCCGCAACAGACCGGGTGAAGCGTCAGAATTTCATAATCTTGATATTCCAAATGCGGGGGCTGTTGCGCGTCCTGATGTGATGATGGATCCAAAGGAGATGTTTGGTTATGCCAATAGCCTGATCCGGGTTCTTAAGATGAATAATAAGGCCGTTGGAGAATGGGATCCCAAGCTTTGTGCCGATGATATGCGCAAAGGCCTTTATCATATGATGACAACGCGTATTTATGACGATCGTATGCAGAATATGCAGCGCGTTGGCAAAATGTCATTTTATATGAAATGCCGGGGGGAAGAGGCGGTATCCGTCGCGCAGGCCATGGCTCTGGACGATAAAGATATGTTGTTTCCATCATATCGTCAGCAGGGGTTATTAATATCTCGTGGCCGGGATTTGCTTGATATGATGAATCATTGCCTGTCCAATTCCAAAGATAATTGCAAGGGGCGGCAATTGCCGATCATGTATAGCTGGCGGGAAGGAAATTTCTTTTCTATTTCCGGCAACCTTGGCACGCAATTTTGTCAGGCCGTCGGCTGGGCTGTGGCGTCCGCCTATAAAGGCGAAGAT
>UOFW01000154.1_pt1 | contig 9533 bp, 7 predicted proteins | sample 1989241 | NCBI WGS metagenome assembly UOFW01 (sample SAMEA4712195, study PRJEB27164) | hydrothermal vent metagenome | biome: marine basaltic hydrothermal vent biome; feature: marine hydrothermal vent; material: mineral | place: Pacific Ocean | collected 2011-06-14/2011-07-23 | depth 1719 m | reverse complement strand
GGCGAAGATATTATGTTGGCTTTGGATTCCGCAGCATCGGAATTTTACAAAGACGGCAAATATATTCTGGCCGGCGAAGGCAAGATATTGGATAGCGATGAAATGGCGGCTTATTATGCTGATCTATGTGCAAAATATCCAATTTTCTCCATTGAAGATGGCATGGACGAAGATGACTGGACTGGATGGAAAACACTGACGGATATGGTAGGTGACAAAGTGCAGCTTGTTGGTGATGACTTATTTGTGACCAACCCGGTACGCTTGGATGACGGCATTAAAAAGGGTGTTGCTAATTCGATTTTGATAAAAGTTAATCAAATTGGCACTTTGAGCGAGACTTTCGATGCCGTGGAAATGGCGCATAGGGCGGGCTATACATCTGTTATGTCCCACCGGTCTGGGGAGACAGAGGACGCCACCATTGCGGATCTTGCGGTTGCCACCAATTGCGGACAGATCAAGACAGGTTCGCTGGCGCGCTCTGATCGGCTCGCAAAATATAATCAATTAATCCGCATAGAAGAAGCCTTGGGTGATGCGGCTAAATATGCGGGAACCAGTATTCTGCGGGCATAAATGATATTCTGATATCAGGATTTTTAAAGCGGTCATCCTTATTGGCTGCCTTACCTGTATGCGCCATAAAATAGGCTGCCACTATATATGGTATGGATGGTTAGTGGCTTGACTCTAAAAGAAAAAATATAAAGAAAAATCTTGACCGCGCGAATCAGGTGTGATTCTCTATAGGTATGACCAATATAAGAGACATACAAAATAGATTTCAAAAAATGATCATTCCGATGATTTTTGCCATGATCATTGTCTATTTCTTTATCCACGGTATGCGCAGCATGCAGGTCAAGGCAAATCTGATTGAGGAAATTTCTGTCCTGGAACAGGAATATAATCTTGTGCATGAACGTAAGGTTGATATTGAAAGCCACGTTACTCTTTTGCAGCCAGATAATGTAGATCCTGATTTTCTGGATGAGAAATCCAGAGAAATACTTGGCCTTATGCATAAAGATGAAGTGATCCTTCTTCGATAAAAATAATATTTATTGTTCTGTTCCAATATTATAGTTTCTTTTCAACGTGTTGAAATCCTGATTAATCAAAATTCAGTTAATTTAAATTTTTTCTTGTATTTCAAAGACTTTTCATCATTATTTAGTAAACTTTATAGATAGTCTGCATGAGTAGATAGGATTAATATTATCTTCAATGAGCAAGATGGGCTGATAGATATGGCAAAAAAACCAACCACAAAAAAAACCACTAAAGGCGGCAAGGTTGCGGCGCGGCGCAGGCCCGTAAAACCAAAGGCTTTAAAGGCGACCTCAGATGAGCTGAAAGGTTTTTATCGTGAAATGCTCATGATGCGCCGATTTGAAGAAAAAGCCGGGCAAATGTACGGTATGGGCTTGATTGGTGGTTTTTGTCATCTATACATCGGACAGGAAGCCGTAGTGACCGGCATTCAATCAACGCTCAAAGCCGGGGATAGTATTTTGACCAGCTACCGTGATCATGCCCATATGCTGGCGTGCAAAATTGATCCAAAAGTCATCATGGCAGAACTGACCGGACGCGAAACCGGAATATCAAAGGGTAAGGGCGGTTCGATGCATATGTTTAGCGTGGAACATGGTTTTTACGGCGGGCACGGTATTGTTGCCGCTCAGGTGCCTATTGGCGCTGGCCTTGGCTTTGCCCATAAATATCGGGGAACAGATAATGTATCGGTCGTATATTTTGGCGACGGTGCCGCTAATCAGGGACAGATTTATGAAACGTTTAATATGGCGGAACTCTGGAGCCTGCCGGTGATTTTTGTCATTGAAAATAATCAATATGCCATGGGAACGGCCGTCAGGCGCGCGTCATCAGAAGTTGAGCTTCATAAGCGCGGCGAGAGTTTCCGCATTCCGGGAGAAGCGGTAGACGGTATGGATGTTCTTGCCGTTCGGGAGGCCGCCGCGCGGGCCGTTGAATGGTGCCGGGCCGGGAATGGCCCCATGTTACTTGAAATGAATACCTATCGTTACCGGGGACATTCCATGTCTGATCCGGCAAAATATCGCTCTAAAGAAGAAGTCCAGAAAATGCGGGCGGAGCATGACCCTATTGATCAGGTGAAACAGCGGCTTTTGGAGGGAAAAATCATGACCGAGGATGAGATGAAAATAATAGATAAAGAAATTAAAGCCATTGTCGCCGAAGCCGCCCAATTTGCCCAAGACAGTGCAGAGCCGGCGCCCCATGAACTTTACACCGATGTTTTAGTCGCAGAATAGAGGATTTAAAAAAATGACCATAGAAATCCTGCTGCCGGCAATGTCCCCGACCATGACGGAAGGCAGCATTGCCAAATGGCATGTCAAAGAAGGCGATAAAATTGCCGCAGGCGATGTCTTGGCCGAGATTGAAACAGATAAAGCCACCATGGAACTTGAAACCGATGAAGATGGTGTCGTCGGGAGAATATTTGTCCCCGAAACAAGCGAAGGCATCGCCGTGGGAACGGTCATCGCCATTCTTTTAGAAGAAGGCGAAGATGCGTCATATATTGACACCCCATCCACCATTGTATCTGTTCCATCTGAAAATAAAACTAAAATAGAAGCCGTTGTCGCTCCTGCAATGCAGGTCGTTACAGAAGATGACTTTCCCGAGGGAACGACATTCACGTCAACCACTGTGCGGGAAGCTTTGCGGGATGCCATGGCAGAGGAAATGCGCCTTGATGATGATGTTTTTATCATGGGCGAAGAGGTTGCTGAATATGAAGGGGCCTATAAAGTTACTCAAGGTTTGCACGCAGAATTTGGCGACAGGCGCGTTATTGATACGCCGATCACCGAACATGGTTTTGCCGGGCTTGGGGTTGGCGCTTCCATGGCGGGATTAAGGCCGGTTGTGGAATTTATGACGTTTAATTTTGCCATGCAGGCCATAGATCATATTATCAATTCTGCGGCCAAGACAAACTATATGTCAGGCGGGCAAATAAGATGCCCCATCGTTTTTCGCGGCCCTAACGGGGCGGCAAGCCGGGTCGGCGCGCAGCATAGTCAGAATTATGCTTCGTGGTATGCCCATGTGCCGGGCCTGATTGTTGTATCGCCCTATAGCGCTGCCGATGCCAAGGGGCTGCTTAAATCTGCCATTAAAAACCCAAATCCTGTGATTTTCCTTGAGAATGAAATGATTTATGGTCAGAGTTTTGATGTGCCGGATATCGCAGATTATACGGTGCCAATCGGCAAAGCCAAAGTGGTGCGACAGGGCAGTGACGTGACGTTGGTCTCCTATTCTATCGGCGTAAAATTTTCTCTTGCGGCGGCGGAAAAACTGGCGGCAGAGGGGATCAGCGCCGAAGTCATCGATCTTCGCACATTGCGTCCGCTTGATATGGATACGGTGATTGCTTCGGTCAAGAAAACCAATCGGGTTGTTTGCGTGGAAGAAGGCTGGGTCAGCTGCTCCATAAGCTCGGAAATTTCAGCCCGCCTCATGGAAGATGCCTTTGATTACCTTGACGCGCCCGTCATTCGGGTCACCAATGCGGATGTGCCGATGCCCTATGCCGCAAATCTTGAAAAGCTGGCGGTTGTTACCGATGATCAGATCGTTCAGGCCGCGAAAAAAGTCTGTTACAAAGCGGGAGACAACTAATGACGATAGAAATTTTTATGCCCGCATTATCTCCGACAATGGAAAGCGGAAATCTGGTAAGCTGGCTCGTAAAAGAAGGCGATCCTGTTGAAAGCGGTACAATGTTGGCCGAAATTGAAACCGACAAGGCGACGATGGAATATGAATCCATTGATGATGGTATCATGGGTAAAATCATTGTTGCAGAGGGGGCTGAAAATGTGGCTGTCGGCGAATTGATTGCCATATTGCTTGAGGAGGGGGAAGATGCCTCCGCACTGGAAAATATTTCCCCCAGAAAAATTGACGCGCCGGTAGAGGTTAAGGCCGAAGTTGTCCCCGTTGTTGTAGTTGCAACGGAATCTGTTGTTGTGACGGGCGACAGGTTTTTTTCATCCCCGTTGGCCCGAAGAATTGCGGCGCAAAAGAGCTATGACATTGCCGATATCAAAGGAAGCGGCCCTCATGGGCGCGTGATAAAGCGAGACGTTGAAAGCTATAAGCCTTTGGCAAAAACAGCTCAGGCGGCCCCGTCACTGGACGGTGATGCACCTTATACCGAAATCAAGCTGAGTAATATGCGTAAAACCATTGCCAAACGCCTGACAGAATCAAAGCAGACCGTGCCGCATTTTTATCTGGGCATAGATATCGAACTTGATAATTTAATGGCGGCGCGAAAAGAGCTGAACAGTATGTCGAACAGTATGTCGGATGACTATAAAATATCCGTCAATGATTTTATCATTCGGGCTTGCGCCCTGGCTTTGAAAAAAGTTCCCGCAGCCAACGTACAGTTCGGCGGCGATGTCATGCGGCATTATGACCGTTCGGATGTTTCCGTTGCGGTTGCCATAGAAGGCGGCTTGGTCACGCCGGTAATACGCGGAGCGGAACAAAAAGGCCTGCGTCAGATTTCAGAGGAAACCAAGGCCTTGGCAAAAAAGGCCCGCGACGGTAAACTTATGCCGGAAGAATATACCGGCGGGACTTTTTCCATCTCCAATCTGGGTATGATGGGTATCAAGCAGTTTCAGGCGGTGATTAATCCGCCGCAAGCGTCAATTCTGGCGGTTGGCGGCGGGGAACAGCGGGTTGTGGTTAAAGACGGCGTCATGACACCTGTGATGGTGATGTCGGTAAATCTGGCCTGTGATCACCGCGCCATTGACGGGGCTGTGGGCGCTGAATTCCTTGGGGCGATCAAGACATTTCTTGAACATCCCTCAACGATGCTATTGTGAGGAATAAAGCTATGATAAAAGAAAAATTTGACATTGTCGTTCTGGGCGGCGGGCCGGGCGGCTATGTGGCGGCCATACGTGCCGCGCAGCTCGGTTTTAAAACAGCTGTGATAGAGCGGGAAAGTCTGGGCGGTATATGCCTGAACTGGGGTTGTATTCCCACCAAGGCTTTATTGCGATCCGCCGAAGTCTTTCATAATATGAAACATGCGGCAGATTATGGCCTTATTGCCGAAAATCTTGATTTCGATCTGAATAAAGTTGTTCAGCGCAGCCGGGGCATCGCGGCCCAGCTTAGCGGCGGCATTGCCCATCTGATGAAGAAAAACAAGATCACCGTCATCGAAGGTGACGGAAAACTTGTAAAAGCCGGGCATCTTACGGTGTCAAAAGACGGCAAAAAAGTCGCCGATGTGACGGCAGATGATATTATCCTTGCCACCGGCGCGCGGGCGCGGGAATTACCCCATTTAAAAGCTGACGGCAATCTTATCTGGACGTACCGTCATGCGTTAGTGCCTAATGTTATGCCGAAAAAATTACTTGTTATTGGCTCGGGGGCCATTGGTATTGAATTTGCCAGCTTTTATAATGAACTGGGCGCAGAGGTGACGGTTGTTGAAATGATGGACCGGGTTCTGCCTGTGGAAGACGAAGAAATTTCCGCTTTCGCGCAGAAATCCTTTAAGGCACAAGGTTTGAAAATAATAACTTCCGCGTCTGTAACCAAACTGGATAAGAAAAAAGATACGGTTGTTTGCACGGTAGAGGATAATAAAGGCAAATCCCAAACCATGGAAGTTGATCGGGTGATTGTCGCCATAGGAATCACCGGTAATGTGGAAAATATTGGTCTGGAAGAGAATGGCATCAAAGTTGATCGCGGCCATATTATCGCCGATGAATGGGGTCATACAGGTATCAAGGGCATTCATGCCATTGGTGATTTAACCGGCCCGCCATGGCTTGCCCATAAGGCCAGCCATGAAGGTGTGATCGTTATCGAAAAAATAGCCCGTGACCGGGGCAACAAAGAAATCAAAGACTTACATCCGATAGATAAGGGAAATATCCCCGGCTGCACCTATTGCCGTCCCCAAGTGGCTAGCGTCGGCATGACCGAAAAAGCCGCAAAAGAAAAAGGCCATAAAGTGCGCGTTGGGCGTTTCCCTTTCATGGGTAATGGCAAGGCAATTGCGCTGGGTGAAGCAGAAGGGCTTGTAAAGACGGTATTTGATGCTAAAACAGGCGAGTTGCTGGGCGCGCATATGGTGGGCGCTGAAGTGACCGAGATGATACAAGGCTATACCATTGCCCGCACACTGGAAACAACCGAGGCGGAATTGATGCATACGGTATTTCCTCATCCGACACTGTCAGAAATGATGCATGAAAGTGTTCTGGATGCTTATGGCAAGGTAATACATTTTTAAATGACAAATAAATACCAGCGTAAACCAGATTGGATCAGGGTTAAGGCCCCCGTATCAAAAGGCTATCAGGAAACCGTTAAAATGATGCGGGATCTGAACCTGAACACGGTTTGTGAGGAGGCCGCTTGCCCCAATATCGGCGAATGTTGGGAGAAAAAACATGCCACGGTGATGATCCTCGGCGATACCTGCACACGGGCCTGCCGCTTTTGCAATATCAAGACCGGAAAAGGCAATCCGGTTGACCTAATGGAGCCGGATAATGTGGCGATCGCTGCCGGTAAAATGGGCTTGAAGCATATTGTGATTACCAGCGTGGACAGGGATGATCTGCCGGACGGCGGCGCGGATCAATTTGTAAAAGTTATCCAGAAACTACGCGAACATGCGCCCAATACCACCATTGAAATATTGACCCCCGATTTTCGTAATAAACCGGGGGCCTTGGAAAAAGTTGTGGCCGCAAAGCCCGATGTGTTTAATCATAATCTGGAAACGGTGCCGCGTCTTTATAATCATATTCGGCCCGGGGCGCGTTATTTTCATTCCATGCGTCTGCTGGACCTTGTGAAACAGATCGACCCGACCATATTCACTAAGTCTGGCATTATGGTGGGTCTGGGCGAAAGTGAAGATGAGGTCATGCAGGTCATGAATGACATGCGGTCGGCCGACATCGATTTCATCACCATTGGCCAATATCTTCAACCCACGAAAAAACATGTGGCGGTGGCCGACTTTATCACGCCGCAGCAGTTCGATAAATATGCCGCCCGTGCCAAATCAAAAGGCTTTTTACATGTGGCCTCATCGCCGCTGACAAGATCATCTTTTCATGCGGGTGAGGATTTCGATCAATTGAAAGCCGCTCGTGCGGAAAAACTGCTTAAAGCACAGGCCAAACTGGATGCGCCCATAGACATCGCGGAAATGGCGCGCTTAAACCCTCTTAATGAGGAATAGATGCCAAAATTCACCGAGGTCAGAGATTTCCCTTACAGCAAAGACCAGATGTATAAAATGGTCGCCGATGTGGATGCTTATCCTGAGTTTCTGCCGTGGTGCCAGGGCGTCAGAACCTATAAACATACAGGCGGCAGCCTTCAGGCCGATCTGGTCATCGGTTTTAAAATGTTCCGCGAGCGTTTCACGTCTCATGTGACTTTTACGGATGATCGCATAGAGGTCGACTATATCAAAGGCCCCCTGAAATACCTTCATAATCACTGGCAATTCATCGAAAACAAGGATGGCGGTTGCCACGTCGATTTTCTGGTGGACTTTGAATTTAAAAACAAGATTTTTGAAAAAATGATCGGCGGTTTCTTTACAGAGGCGGTAAGCCATATGATTGGTGCGTTTGAAAAACGGGCCGATGAGTTGTATGGAGGGTAGAGGCGTTTTTCCAATTCTGTCATTCCACCGAAGGTTGGAATCTAGCCAAACAAAAGAAGTCATCTTCGATGCCATTATCTATAGAGCACTAGATTCCCTAGACTCACGAAACAAGTGCAACACATGTTATAAAGATGTTGCAATGGGAAAACACCGTTTTTTTCCGGATTTCGCCCCACTAGAGTGGTTTCGTTTTAAGTAGATTCATTTTAGGGATTCCCTTTTTGGTTCATTTGTAATTCACTCTTTGGATTGAAAGCAAAGGGAGAATTTTTATAGCTCGGGCCTCTTCATAAGATTTACGTGATCGGGTTATCAAGGCCGTTGAAGGCAGGGGAAAGTGCGAGAAATTTTGGCCGTCGTTTTGGCGTAAGCGAGGCGGCAGCGATCAAGTGGGTTCGTCGCTGGCGCGATACGGACAGCCCTTCGCCCAAACAGGTTGACGGCTACAGGTCCTGTATTCTGGCGGATCATGCAGAAAGACCTCAATCCGGATTGCCTTGTTTTTCTTGATGAAACAGGTACCAGCACCAAAATGAGCCGACCCCGTGGTCGCGCACAAAAAGGCGAACGGCTGATGGCTGCTGTGCCTCATGGACATTGGAAGACAACAACATTCATCGGTGGCTTGCGCACCAGTGGCTTTACAGCCCCCTTAGTACGCTCTGCGCTTAGAGCTTAATGGCCCAATGAACGGCCTGTGGAGAAAAATTGGAGAAAGCCTCGCACAGTTCAAACCTCATGAGTGCTCAAACTATTTCAAGCATGCCGGATATGAATACCATTAAAACGAAACCGATTTAAATATCCACTTCCGCCTGTTTTCAGGAATAAGAGGCCAAATTCACATCCGTTTCACGGGCTTGGGTTTGTTGGCCGCTGCGATTTTTTCCAGAGCGTGAAATGCAGGCTGAAAAGCGGGGCGCTTGATGTATGAACCGGTGCCGGGGCGGGTCATTAATTCGCTGTTCTTATAGCGCAGTTGGCCGCCGCTGATGGTATGGGACGCAAGGCCTGTTACCTTCATACCTTCAAAAATATTGAAATCGATATTCTGTTTATGGTTTTTGGCTGAAATGACTTTGCTTGCCGCCGGATCCCAGACCACAATATCGGCATCGGCGCCGGCGCGGATTACGCCTTTTCTGGGATAAATATTAAAAATCTTTGCGGAATTTGTACTGGTGACAGCAACGAATTCTTCCATGGTCAATTTGCCCGTCGTAACCCCGTTTGTCCATAAAACCGTCAGGCGGTCTTCGACTCCGGCGGTGCCATTTGGGATTAAGGTAAAATCATCCTTTCCGGCGGCTTTCTGGTCGGCGCAGAAACAACAATGGTCGGTGGCCGTGGTTTGAAGATTGCCCGATTGAAGCCCTTGCCATAAGGCGGCCTGATGTTCTTTACTGCGAAAGGGCGGCGACATAACGTGGGCTGCGGCCACCTCAAAATCAGGATGACGGTAAACGCTGTCATCAATTAATAAATGACCGGCTAGGGCTTCGCCATAAACTCGCTGGCCCTTGGCGCGGGCTTTGCTGATTTCATCAAGGGCATCCTTGGTGGAAACATGAACAAGATACAGCGGCACGCCGATCACTTCTGCCAAACGTATCGCGCGGTTTGCCGCTTCGGCCTCTGCTGCGGGTGGGCGGGACAGGGGGTGGGCTTCCGGGCCGGTCATGCCCATTTCAAGCAGTTTTTTCTGCAATTGAAACACTATTTCACCATTTTCCGCATGGACAGTCGGCATGGCCCCAAGTTCCAGAGCGCGGGAAAAGCTGTTATATAAAACCTC
>UOFW01000005.1_pt1 | contig 9552 bp, 6 predicted proteins | sample 1989241 | NCBI WGS metagenome assembly UOFW01 (sample SAMEA4712195, study PRJEB27164) | hydrothermal vent metagenome | biome: marine basaltic hydrothermal vent biome; feature: marine hydrothermal vent; material: mineral | place: Pacific Ocean | collected 2011-06-14/2011-07-23 | depth 1719 m | reverse complement strand
GCTGGGATGTTCCGAGATGGCCAATACAGGGGCCGCCACGCCGGGGGAATAGGCCAGAGACAGATCACGCTGGGTTGCCATGGATTTAGTTGCCCGGATTTCCAGTTTTCCGGGACGGCCAATGGCATGGTAATGGAGGGCTTCCTTATCGCCAAAATCATTTTTCTTGTCACTCATTACTTTGCTTTCTACGATTATGATAATCTTTTTAGTCTGGTTTTAGAAAATTGCTTTCCCCCCATGGGGCAGATAAGGTATCTTTGATATGGCACCCGCAGCATATATCTGAATATTAAAAAATACTAGTGAAACAAATTTCCGAAACATATTTAATTACATTATTTGTATATATATTGTAATTAAACCAATTGTAAACATATAATATCTTTATTAATATTTTAAAATTGATGAAACTATGACCGACACTCTGATAAAAAGTAAGACTAAATCATCACGGGCTACGGCGAAATATGCGCCGAAATCTGATTCTGCTGTAACGCCCATGATGGTACAATTTTTAGCGTTAAAAGAAAAACATCAGGAATATCTGCTCTTTTACCGCATGGGTGATTTTTATGAATTATTCTTCGAAGATGCGGCCATTGCCTCAGAAGCCCTCGACATTACCCTGACCAAACGGGGGAAGTATAACGGGGCTGATATTCCCATGTGCGGCGTTCCAGTTCATGCGGCGGAGAATTATCTGTCCCGCCTTATTAAGCGGGGATTTAAAGTTGCCGTTTGCGAACAGATGGAAAATCCGGCAGAGGCTAAAAAGCGCGGTGCCAAATCTGGTGCCAAATCTATTGTAAGGCGGGATGTGGTACGTTTGGTAACTCCGGGAACCATCACCGAAGAAAATCTGTTAAATGCCCGCCAGAATAATTTTTTGGCCGCCTTGGCCCGGTCGCAAAATAAATTTGCGCTGGCATGGCTTGATATTTCCACGGGGGATTTTTTTGTCAGCGCCCTTCATCCGGAAAATTTGGGTTCTGAATTAGCCCGCCTAAACGCAGGAGAGATCATCCTGTCGTCACAACTTTTGGAAAGTGATGACCTGGGGGATGCGCTTGCGGATTGGGAACATGTCCTGAGCCTCGTTGAAAGCAGCAGTTTTGACAGTATGCGGGGGGAGGTTATCCTGAAAGAGGCTTACGGCGTCAAAACCCTCGATGGATTAGGCAGCTTTAACCGCGAAGAACTATCTGCCTGCGGCGGGTTAATAACCTATTTGCTGGAAACGCAAAAAGGCAAATTACCCAAACTTAAGAATCCCGTATCCGTCGGCGAAGGCGGCACCATGATGATAGACGGAGCGACCCGCAGAAATCTGGAATTGACCCATACTTTGGCGGGGTCGCGTGCCGGCAGCTTGCTCCATACGATTGACCGCACGGTAACCGGCGCGGGCGCGCGATTGCTGAGCAGCCGCCTTAATGCGCCGCTAATGGATCATAGGGTCATAAACCGGCGTCTTGATCTGGTGGCTTATTTTCAGGAACATGAGGCATTTCGCCGCAAGATCAGAGACTTGCTTAAGCGGTGCCCCGATTTGGAACGGGCCATGTCGCGGCTTTCCGTGGGCCGCGGCGGCCCCCGTGATCTCGCGGCTGTGCGCATCGGCTTGGAGCAGGCTGCGGATATTAAATATATTTTCCAAAGCCGGTCGAAATCGCAGAGTGCCGTAAGTGACGATGAACTGGTTTCGCGGCAGGGTGATATTGATAGTATCCTCAAAAATTTAGGCTCTCATCAGGAAACCATTGATTTGTTGCAAAGGGCTCTTTGTGAAGATCTGCCGACCATCATTCGTGACGGGAACTTCATAGCCAAGGGCTTTCATGCCGCCCTCGACGAATTTCGTATGTTGTCCAGTGAAAGCAAAAGATTGATATTGGCTTTAGAGGCTAAATACCGCGCCATGAGCGAGGTGAATGGTCTGAAGGTGAAATATAACAATGTGCTGGGATATTTTATTGAGGTCACGGCGCTTCATGCGGATAAGTTAATGTCCGCGCCTTTGAATGAAACTTTCATTCATCGCCAGACTTTGGCCAGTGCGGTGCGGTTTAACAGTCACGAATTGGCAGAGCTTGCAGGGAAAATAGGACAGGCATCGGACAGAGCCCTTGTTCTGGAACATGAAATATACGAAGAATTGGTCGCAGCCACACTTCAGGACTGGCAGGAAATAATTCTGGCATCTCAGGGGCTTGCACAATTGGATGTGGCAACCGCCCTGGCGGAACTTGCGGCTGAAAAGAATTACAGCCGGCCTTTGGTGGATGACAGTTTAAATTTTGACATTCAAAATGGCCGTCACCCCGTGGTTGAAGCCGCCTTGGAAAAAAATCAATCAGATCATTTTGTGGCCAATGACTGTGACCTTAATCCCGGCAACAGGTTATGGTTGATTACGGGGCCAAATATGGCCGGTAAAAGTACTTTCCTGCGGCAAAATGCCCTGATGGCTCTGATGGCTCAAATGGGCAGTTTCGTTCCGGCAGAAAAAGCGCATATAGGCATTGTTGATCGTTTGTTCAGCCGGGTCGGTGCCTCGGATGATTTGGCGCGGGGTCGGTCAACCTTTATGGTTGAAATGGTTGAAACTGCGGCAATCTTAAACCAGTCAACAAGCCGTTCTCTGGTGATTTTGGATGAAATAGGCCGGGGGACAGCTACTTATGACGGCCTGTCTATTGCCTGGGCGGCGGTGGAACATATCCATGAGGTGAATGAATGCCGGGCCTTATTTGCAACCCATTATCATGAGATGACAGCCTTGGCGGCAAAGCTGGATGATTTGGCGCTGCATTATATGAAGGTTAAGGATTGGCAGGGAGAAATTATCTTTCTTCATCAAGTCGCGAAGGGCTCTGCGGATCGCTCATATGGTATTCAGGTGGCAAAACTGGCAGGTCTGCCAAAGGTGGTCGTAGAGCGCGCGCAGCAAGTGTTGCATAACCTTGAACAAGGCGGGCAGGGCGCAGCCAAGGGGCAAAAAATGGATAGTCTGGCCGATGATTTACCTTTGTTTTCCGCTCTTCAGGACAAAGTCGATCAGGGGTCAGTTAATGAAAATTCGGTTACGGTGAAAATTGAAAAAATATTGTCAGATGTGTTCCCTGATGAACTTAGTCCAAGGCAGGCAATGGATATTCTCTATAAATTAAAGAAGTTGCAGCAAGATGGTTAAAGTTAAAAAACATATCCAGATTTTTAATCGTAAAACCTTTGAAAAGAGGCTGCGTGACCTTCAGGCGAATATGTTCTCTTCTGATACGCGCCCGGCCTTGATAGAGCTTTTTAAAGAATTTTATCAGAAGGGGTTTGAAGAAATTCAGCGCCGCTGTACTGAGGGGGAAAATGGCGCAGCTTTGGTCGCTGCGCAGACGTTGTTGACGGATGAAATCATCATTCAGATTTATAAAATCACAACAGAATATATTCTGCCTGTGCAGAATAGAACGTCGAGCGAACGGTTGAGCCTCGTGGCTATTGGCGGCTATGGACGCATTGATATGTCGCCCTATTCCGATGTGGATATATTGTTTTTATTGCCCTATAAACAAACGGCATGGGGCGAGCAGGTTGTTGAATATATGCTTTATATGCTGTGGGACATCGGCTTGAAAGTAGGCCATGCGGTCCGCACGATTAAGGAATCTATCCGCCTGTCAAAAGAAGATTTGACCATTCGGACATCCTTGCTTGAATCCAGATATATCTGCGCGAATAAGGCCTTATACGAAGAATTTCTGGAAAGTTATAAAAGTCAGGTTGTCGCCGGGACGGAACCTGAATTTGTCGAACAAAAGCTTGCCGAGCGTGACGCGCGCCATATCAAGCTGGGTCAGGCCCGTTATGTGGTAGAGCCGAATATCAAGGAAGGCAAGGGGGGCTTGCGCGATCTGCAAACTTTATACTGGATTTCTAAATATTTATATGGCGTGGAAAGTGTGTCCGAAGTGGTTGAGAAAGGCGTCTTTTCCAGAAGTGATTATCGCCAGTTCCGAAAAGCCCATAATTTTATGACGATCGTACGCTTTCAACTGCATTATATTTCTGGCCGCGCGGAGGAACGCATTACGTTTGGCGTACAGAAAACGCTGGCGGATCTCCTTGGTTATGTGGATCGGGCCGGATTATCTGGCGTTGAACGTTTTATGAAGCATTTTTTCCTCATGGCAAAGACTGTGGGTGACCTGACGCGAATATATTGTGCCTACCTCGAAGATAAACATAAACGCAAGCCCCGTCTCAGGATGCCTAAATTTGGCCTTCGTAATCGAAAAATAGGCATATTTCCCGTAGAAGGCAGCCGTATTTCACTGACAACCTCCAAGGATTTTATTGACGATCCCATTAACATGATGCGTATTTTTCATGAGGCCCAAAAACATGATCTGGACATTCATCCCCGGGCATTACGCCGTATTCGTCATAACCTTAAGCTGATAAATCGAAGTTTTCGCAATGATCCTGAGGCGAACAGGCTGTTCATTGAAATGCTGACCTATAAAGCGGGGCCGGGGTTTATTTTAAGGCTGATGAATGAAGCCGGGGTATTGGGCAAATTCATTCCTGATTTTGGACGGGTTGTGGCTCAAATGCAATTTGATATGTATCATGTTTATACCGTGGATGAACATACCATCAGGGCGATTGAACTTTTATCCGAACTGGAACAGGGAAACTTTGCAGAAGAACATCCGTTATCCCATGAAATAGTCCATAAAATACTTTCGCGAAAGGTGCTTTATGTCGCTGTTTTGCTTCATGATATTGCCAAAGGCCGCAAGGGTGACCATTCGGTTTTGGGCGAACAGGTGGCCCAAAAACTATGTCCGCGCCTTGGGTTGACGGCGGCGCAAACGGAAACTGTTTCATGGCTGGTGCGCCATCATCTGATTATGACGCATGTGGCCTTTAAGCGTGATTTGAGTGACCCAAAAACCATTGAGGATATCTCGAAAATCATTCAAAGCCCTGAACGGCTGCGGCTGTTGCTGGTCTTGACCGTTGTTGATATTCGGGCTGTTGGGCCAAAAATATGGAATGGCTGGAAGGGACAATTGCTCAGGGATCTATATTATCAGGCCGAAAGATATCTTTTGGGCGATCAAATTGACGGCGGCAACAAGCACAGGATAGAGGCCGCTCAGGAAATTCTTCGCGCTGAGCTTCCTGAATGGACGGATGAAGAGTTTAGAGCTTATTGCAAAAGATTTTACGCGCCGTACTGGCTTGCTGTTAAGGGCGAAAATCAAATCAGAAATGCGCGGCTGATTGCGCTGTCGGACAATATAGATGAGAAACTGACCATTAACATTCATGTGGATGAATTTCAAAATATTTCAGAATTGACCATCTATGCACAAGATCATCCGGGAATTTTTGCCAGAATAACAGGGGCTATCGCAGTGAGCGGGGCCTCCATTCAGAACGCAAGAGTTTTTACCACCAAAGATGGAATGGCTTTGGATACCTTCAGGATTCAAGAGCCGGACGGCGGAATATTCAAGGATAAACACAAGCTTGAGCGTCTTAAGAAAACGATTGAGCGAACACTTTCCGGTGAATTGCTGCCGCGCAAGGAATTGGAAACTTTACGCGCGCGGCCCAATAAAGCAGATGCCTTTACCATTGAACCGCGTGTCTTGATTGATAATAAGGCCAGCAATCGTTATACGGTCATTGAGCTGAATGGCCTTGACCGGCCGGGCTTTCTTTATATGCTGTCACAGGCTCTGGTAGATTTAAAACTTTCCATCGGCAGCGCCCATATCGCCACCTTTGGCGAACGGGCGGTGACGGTTATCTTTGTCTGTGACTTGTTTGGCCATAAAATTGACAATGAAAATAAATTGAAAAAGATTAGGGAAAAACTTATGGCAGCTCTTTTAGTTGGCAAAAAGAAACCGAAGGTCACCAAGAAAAAAGTCAAACGGGTTAGTCAATAATATGTCCCTAGTAAAAGCCGTTGCCATCTTTAGCAGCTTCACCCTCATAAGCCGGATTTTGGGTTTTATGCGGGATATATTGGCGGCTTCCATACTGGGCGCGGGCTTTGTGGCGGACTGTTTCTTTGTTGCGCTGAAATTGCCTAATTTTTTTCGCAGGCTTTTTGCCGAGGGGGCCTTCAGCGCATCTTTTGTGCCGGTATTCACCGCGACCCTAACCCATGGGGGAAAGGAAGAAGCTTTAAGTTTTGCCGAAAGTGCCTTTTCCTGTTTGCTGGTCGTGTTGTTGGTTCTTGTTGCGCTTATGGAAATATTCGCGCCGGCGGTCATCTATGTTCTGGCGGGTGGTTTTACGGATGATGAGGTCAAATTCCAATTAGCTATTCTTTTGACCAGAATTACTTTTCCATTTCTGTTGTTTATCAGTCTTGTCTCACTCTTGGGCGGTATATTGAATGCTCTGGGTAAGTTTTCCGAAACGGCGGCTACGCCGATCATATTGAATCTTTGTATGATTTCTGCCCTGATTTTCTTTTCGGATCAATTCCAGACGCCGGCACATTCACTGGCCATAGCCGTGTCAGTCGCCGGATTTATCCAGTTGATCTGGCTCTATCTGGCGTGCCGGCGCATTGGGTATAAAATCCGGCTTGTCATGCCGCGCCTGACGCCAAAGGTAAAAGAGATGTTGATTATTATGATGCCCGCGGCTTTGGGCGCCGGGGTGATACAGATTAATCTCATGCTGGATATGATTATCGCCTCTCATCTGCCGAATGGTTCCATTTCTTTTTTATTCTATGCCGATAGATTGAACCAGTTGCCCATCGGGGTGATCGGGGTTGCCTTGGGCACCGTTCTTTTGCCTATGCTGGCCCGGAATATAGCCGAAGGGAACGAAGCGGCCTGTAACGCCAATCAAAATAAAGCCATAGAGCTTGGGCTTTTTCTGACTATTCCGGCGGCGGTTGCCTTTATGATCATTCCCTATCAGTTGATTCATGTGTTATTCGAAAGGAATGCCTTTACATCGCAGGATAGCTGGCAGACGGCCTATGCCTTGGCGGCTTATGCTGCGGGTCTTCCGGCCTATGTTCTTGCCAAGATATTCAGCCCCGGATATTTCGCGCGCAAAGATACCAGAACGCCGGTAAAATTTGCGATGGTGGCATTGGCCGTCAATGTCATATTGAATTTGATATTGATGCAATATTTTGCCCATGTGGGGCTGGCCATGGCCACGGCCATATCCGCCTGGGTTAATGTGGCATTGCTGGCGGGGGGATTGATCCGGCGAGGCCAGTTTGCTTTTGATAAAAAAGTTTTATTGCGCGTTGCCAAATATTTGCTGGCCAGCCTTTTGATGGGCGGTATTATCTGGATCATTAGCGGAAGTATTTCGGATATGTTTGCGGGGCATTTACTGGAAAAAATTTCGGGGTTGTTGATTGTCATATTGGCCGGTATCGGTAGTTACCTCGTGATGATCTTTATAACGGGTGCGGTGAGGCCGAAGGAATTAAAAACCCTGCTCAGAGGAAAATAAGCCGGATATATTCTTGTTCAAATCTTCGCCAAGACCTGTGATAATATCCCGCAGAGGCAAAAAACCGTCATTGGGCTTTAAGGATCTTTCATCCATATATAATGATCTTTTAAATTCAAGCTGAATGGCTTGCTGGTTGTTTGCATCTTTATGATCATACTGGCCATAATGCCGGGTGTTAAAGCCGCCGGAATAGGGTTTGTTATAGGTTACATTAAGTCCATGGTTCGAAAAATACGCCCCCATATAGCGGCTTAATTCAGGGCTGCAGCTTTTGTTAAAGCAATCGCCGATCACTAGGTCTGCCTGCATATTAGAGGTAAATCTGGGGTCTATGAACTGATAGGATGGCATGGAGTGACAATCTATCAAAAGATAATAATTATATTTGTTAAGCCTTGCCTCAAGAAGATGATTTAAGGCCTTGTGAACGGGGTAATATACCTGATCAAGTCTGCGGTTAATTTCTGAAAAGGGTAGTTTCTCGGGATAGATATTGAGCCCATTATAGGATTTTCTTGAAAAAACCCCGAAGCCACGCGCAACCTTATCCGTATTATTATATTTGGGAGGCTGACCCGGTATATGAAACATTTCGGAATCTATTTCATCAGCTGCGCGGTTTGTATCCACATAAGTACGGGCAAAATTATTTATAAGGCCGGTTGCCCCACATAAAGGGACGTCACTGATTAATTGATCAACCAGAATATCGCCTGAAAAATGTAATATTTCAGGATCAATGGAAATTATTTTCAGGAAACCTTCTGGTAAATATGTCCCGCTATGGGGGCTGTTAAAGATAAGGGCATTCGTCTGATTGTCTGGCCGAAATATTGTATATGGCTGCATATTATCTATTGCCCGATTGATTTGTGATTATCATTATACGGAAAATTCATAGACATAATAAAAAATATTTTTAGCAAAAAGCAAAATATATAAAAAATTTATTGAATTGTTCATACTTGGTGCGTTATTAAAAATACAGGGCCCCCAGATTAAAAATTGGAGTCCGGATTAAAAATATAACAAAAGGTAATATAAGAGTGCCGCGTATTTTATTAGCTGAAGATGATGACACCATGAGAAGATTTCTGTCCAGATCTTTAGAAAAAGCCGGGTATCAGGTTATTTCTGTAGGATTGGGGACAGATGCCCTGCCTTTACTCGCAGGCGGTGGTTTTGATCTGCTGCTCACGGATATTGTAATGCCGGGTATGGATGGTATCGAATTGGCCCGGCGGGCCACAAAAATGCAGCCTGAATTGAATGTTATGTTTATTACCGGTTTTGCAGCTGTCGCAATGGATACGGCAAAAGAGAGGCCCGTTAATGCCAAAGTTCTACAGAAACCATTTCACCTAAAAGATATGGTTGATGAAGTTGATCGATTGTTTAGTGAGGTTGCCTGAGTTTTTAGCCATAAAATGAGTTGTAATCTTAAAAGCATATTAAGTCGTTCGGTCGTTTGCCGTTATAGTATCCCATATGCGTATAGTCTTTTCAAACCTATAAAGGCGTAATGCTGTGAATAAAATGACCATCCTGCTTATCGAAGACGTTGTTCCCCTTGCCGAAGTATATATTGAATATTTGCAAGGTGAGGATGTTGAAATCGACCATGTTACGACAGGCGATGAGGCCTATAAGTACCTCGCGGAAAATACCCCTCAGATTATTTTGCTTGATTTGAATTTACCTGATGTCGACGGGATGGAAATTCTGAAATATGTTTCTGATACGGGTCTGGACAGCTGCGTCATTGTTATAACAGCCTATGGGTCTGTTTCGCGGGTTGTCGATGCCATGCGGCTGGGGGCTTTCGAATATCTTCAGAAACCCTTTGATGAAAGCCGCTTCATTCTGACCGTGCGAAATGCCATAGAACGCATGCATTTACGACAAATGGTAGATAGTTATAAAAATCAACTAGGCCGGGATGAATTTCACGGTATGCTGGGCAAATCCCAAGTAATGCAGATCGTATATGACACTATTGTTAATGTTGCAAAAAGTTCTGCTACGGTTTTTATCACGGGC
>UOFW01000139.1_pt1 | contig 9675 bp, 11 predicted proteins | sample 1989241 | NCBI WGS metagenome assembly UOFW01 (sample SAMEA4712195, study PRJEB27164) | hydrothermal vent metagenome | biome: marine basaltic hydrothermal vent biome; feature: marine hydrothermal vent; material: mineral | place: Pacific Ocean | collected 2011-06-14/2011-07-23 | depth 1719 m | reverse complement strand
ATGGTTATTTCAGGAATTCTGGTAACTTTGATATTCCCGGCTATGCGGAAAGTACCGTTTATCGCGCCCAAGAAGAAGGTCACGAAGAGGAAGAAGAGGCTTTCGGCACCGTTGAAAATTCTGACGTGGATAATAAAGGCGGTGCCATTGGCATAAGCTGGATTGAAGATGAGGCCATGCTTGGGATTTCCTATAGCGTGAATGACAGCAATTACGGCGTCCCCGGACATAGCGACGGCGATCATGCCGTCCGCATCGACCTTGACCAAAAGAGGTTTGACCTCAAGGGCAATCTGGAAAAATCTTTCTTGTTTTTTGAAGAAGCTCGCCTGCGCCTGGCGATTGCCGATTATAAACATACCGAATTGGAAGGGGCCGAAATCGGCACCATTTTTACCAATGAAGGCTGGGAAGGCCGCATCGAACTTATTCAAAAGGAAATCGGCAATATTCATGGCTCAATGGGCCTTCAAATCCGCAGCCGTGACTTTGAAGCCATAGGAGATGAGGCCTTTGTTCCGCCAACCCATACCCTGCAATGGGGCATATTCGCTGTCGAAGAAATAAGTCTTAATCCCATCACTCTTGAATTTGGAATGCGACTTGATCATCAGTCCGTAGAAAATAAAAGCCTGAACCAAAAACGAACTTTTGACAGTTTAAGCTTTTTTGCAGGCGCGGCGATCCATCCGACGACCACAAGTCTGGCGGGATTATCCATCAGCCGTACAGAACGCGCGCCAACAGCAGAGGAACTATTTTCAAATGGCCCACATCTGGCCACAAATGCCTATGAAAAAGGTAATGTTGATCTGACAGAAGAAAAGGCCACGAGTATCGAACTAACCCTTAAGCAGGAGACAGACCAGTTTTCGGCCCATCTGAATATCTTTCATACATGGTATTCATACATGGTATAATGACTTCATTTATGAACATTTCACCGGCCAGCAAGAGGACGGGTTGAACATTCTGGAATTTCGCCAAAGAGATGCCCGTTTTTATGGGGCGGAACTTGAAACCAGCACCCGGATTTTTGCCGTTGGCAATCATCGTCTGATGATGAATATTTCCGGCGACATCATTCGGGCCAAATTTACCGGCAATGGCGAAAACTTACCCCGCATTCCAGCCAATAGCGCAACTTTCGGCTTGGAATATAGCGCGGCAAATTTTGATGTCAGCGCAGATATCAGGCGCGTCAGTGATCAGACAGATACGGCCATAGCAGAACTTATGACCAAAGGATATACTGAGATTAACATGGGCCTGGACTGGCGCCCTTACGGCGAAGATCAGGATTTGACCTTAAGGCTTCAGGGGAAAAATCTGACCAATGCTGAACGCCGGCAACATACGTCTTTCCTGAAGGATCTGCTGCCTATGCCCGGCCGAAATATCAAACTGTCTCTGACCTACGGTTTTTAAGGGACTACAGTTACCGGAATCTTGGCCTTTTGTAAAATGCCGTAAGCCACACTGCCCAGCCCCAGCTTGGCCAATAGCCCTTTGCTTTGATGGCCAACGAAAATTTGATCTGCCGCATGCTCCTCTGCAAGGCCCGTAATAATTTCGGCAGCATTCCCCACTTGAACGTAAGTCTCAATAGTAATGCCGTCTGCTGACAGCTTTGCGCGGGCCGGCACCATAATATCCTTCTCGGCACTTTGCAGATGCTCCATATGCTGACTATGGCGTACGGCCAGCTCTTCGACGGACATCACTTCAAATTCCGACCAGTCAACGATATAAGCCAAAAGAAGGATACCCCCGCCGCGTTCTTTAAGTTTTTTAACGGCAAGCTCTGCGGCGCGCGCGGCAAGTTCACCACCGTCATACCCAACAAGATATTTAAGTTTTTTAGACATTGTCCTACCTCCTGGTTGCATCAACTTATATATTCATTATAGAGGAAAGATTGATCCCAAATTTGACTCCTGTCAAGTATTTCACAAAAACCGCATTATTTACCACATTTCGTTTAATTTCAATAAGGACTGATCGTGCATTTTCTTATGTGTTTTGGAAAGAATTAATGTATAAACAATGGCATTAAGTATTCTGCCAGATAGATCACCCAATCAGGTCATATGGCTTTAACTATTGGAAAGACATTAGCTTGCGTTTAACACCGATTCACAGTCCAGACCCTCAAATAGAAAATGCCCATAGTAAGGCCTATAATCATCTGGATCAAAAAATATGTCAGGGCTGTGCCTCAAAACATACCTCATTATGCAATGTTATGGACAATGATGACCTGGACATCCTGTCCAGATTATCAAGCGACATCCATAAAAAGGCCAAACAAATCATTTGCACCGAAGGCGATAATGCGAAATATCTCTATAATATACGTAGCGGCGCGGTCAGAATATCTAAAATGTTGCCCGATGGCCGGCGGCAGATTACAGGCTTTCTCTTCACCGGCGATTTTTTTGGCCTGTCCTGCGGCGCACAACATAGCTACACGGCAGAAGCCATTACGCCCGTAGAAATATGCCGTTTCCCACGCAAAAAAATTATTGAGCTATTTCAGAAATTCCCGAATCTCAATGAACGCGTCTTTGACATGACCCGAACTGAATTAAATTCTACCCATGCGCAAATGTTGTTATTGGGCCGAAAAACCGCGAAAGAAAAACTCTGTTCCTTCCTGCTGACCATGAGAAAGAAAACTTCGCTTTTGGCAAAGAAAAGTAAAGATGAAATCGGTCTTCCCATGAACCGGTCCGACATCGCGGATTATCTCGGGTTAACCATTGAAACGGTAAGCCGTCAATTCACAAATCTGAACAAGCTCGGCCTCATCAAACTGGACGGTGCCGACAAGGTTTCCCTGAAAAACATCGAAAGACTGTCAACGATGGCCGAGGGCGGCAGGATTTTATCCCCAAAAGCTTATAAAACTCCTTGACAGTCGGCCCGTTAGCGTTATATTTCGGCCACTTTCATATGCGGAATTTAACGTCCCGCAAATAAAAAGATGACATTCGTCATACCCCGGTTCACAAAATACTGATCCATTTCAGTTGCCGGCTATGACCAGAAGATATAATAGGAAACAAAAATGTTTGCAGTCGTCAAAACCGGTGCGAAGCAATATAAGGTTGCTGCTGGTGATGTTATTAAAGTAGAAAAATTGGACGGCGATGCCGGTGCCACAATTACCCTGGACCATATTTTGATGGTTGGTAATGACAAGGGCGTTGAAGTTGGCACTCCAACCGTTTCAGGAACCGTCGTAACGGCCGAAATCCTTGAGCAGGCCCGCGCCGCAAAAATTATCATTTTCAAGAAAAAGCGCCGGCAAAACTATCGCCGAAAAAATGGTCATCGTCAGGAATTAACCGTTTTACGCATTCTGGAAATTGGCCCGAAAGCTGCCAAAACTGCTGCTAAAAAAGCCACGCCGGAAAAAGTGGCTGCAAAGCCCACTGCGGAAAAAACCGTAGCAGAAAAGAAAGCTGCGCCGAAAGCTGAAGCTGCGCCTAAAAAGGCGGCAGCAAAGAAAGCAACTGCGCCGAAAAAAGCCGCGACCCCGAAAAAGACTGCTGCAAAGAAGCCTGCGGCAAAGAAAACTAAGGAGAAGTAACAATGGCACATAAAAAAGCTGGTGGTAGTTCCAATAACGGCCGCGATTCAGCAGGCCGGCGCCTTGGCGTTAAAAAATATGCCGGTGAGGTTGTTGTCCCTGGCAACATCATTGTTCGTCAACGCGGTACAAAATTCTATCCGGCCGACAATGTTGGTATCGGTAAAGATCATACCCTTTTTGCGCTTACCGACGGCAAAGTCCGCTTTTATAAAGGCAAGCAAAAACGCAGCTATGTCTGTGTCGAAGCCTGATAACCGGCAACGGTGCGATTTCGCATTCCGAAAAGAGATCCGAAAAGGGGAATGATTTTCATTCCCCTTTTTCACATTTATAGATAGACTGTTCCTATGAAATTTCTTGACCAATGCAAAATATATATAAAGTCAGGTGGCGGCGGTGACGGTTGCCTGAGCTTTCGGCGTGAAAAATGCGTCGAATATGGCGGTCCTGACGGCGGAAACGGCGGACGCGGCGGACATGTGCTGATCGAAGCCGTTAACGGTCTGAATACCCTGATTGATTATCGTTACCGGCAACATTTCAAAGCCGGACGCGGCGGCCATGGCATGGGCAAGAACCGTACGGGCGCAAAAGGCGCGGACAGCTATCTTAAAGTCCCTGTTGGCACCCAGCTTTTTGATGAAGATTACGGCGTCATGCTGGCCGACCTTACCGAAGAAGGTCAAGTGGTCATGATGCTCGAAGGCGGCCACCCCGGCACGGGAAATGCGGCCTTTAAATCATCGGTCAATCAATCACCGCGCCGCACAACACCCGGCGGCCCGGCAGAAGAAATGTGGATTTGGCTCAGATTAAAATTAATGGCAGATGCAGGTCTTGTGGGTTTGCCCAATGCGGGCAAGTCTACTTTCCTGTCAGCCATATCCCGGGCGAAACCAAAAATTGCCGATTATCCCTTCACAACCCTTAAGCCCCAATTAGGCGTCGTACATGTGGACAACCGTGAATTTGTTGTTGCCGATATCCCCGGCCTGATCGAAGGGGCCCATGAGGGTCACGGCCTTGGGGATAGATTCTTGGGACATATCGAACGTTGCGCCACCATATTACATATGATTGACGCGACCGGCGACGATGTGGTCAAGGCCTATAAAACCATCCGTCATGAATTGGAATCATACGGCGGCGGCCTGTCTGAGAAACCCGAAGTGATCGGGCTGAATAAATGCGATGCGCTTGATGAAGAATTGATCAAAATGTTAAGTGATGAACTGAGCAGCGTGACAAAATCGCCGATTGTGCCAATTTCTGCGGTCACCCATTATGGCGTGCCGCTTATGCTGCGGGCGCTGTTAAAAAATATTGATGACGCCAGAAATATTGAAAATACGCAGCTCGAAAAAATAAATAATGAACGACCGGAATCTGATGATTTCGAAACAGATGAGGAACATATTCAAGGCACCGGTTGGTCACCAATCTAACCGCCATAATTCTATCGTTAAAGCCACAAAATGACAAAAATATCTGACAACGACCAGCATATCACCCGCCACAGTGAAAACTGGAAACGCATCATCATAAAAATTGGGTCCGCCCTGCTGATCGATGCAGAAACGGGCCGCATTCGCGCAGAATGGTTGACATCTATCGCCCATGATGTCGTATTTCTCCGCGATCAGGGCTATCAGGTGATCCTCGTATCATCCGGCGCTATTGGGCTTGGCCGGAAAATTCTAGACCTGCCCATGAGCAAAAAACTCGAAGAAAATCAGGCCGCCGCCGCGGTTGGGCAAATTGAACTTGCCGCGACTTATCGTACTATTTTTGGTGATTGCGCTATTTCAACGGCGCAAATTCTCCTGACCAGCGGCGATACCGAAGAACGGCGGCGTTACCTGAATGCCCGCAATACCATTAACCGCCTGCTTAACCTGAATGTTGTTCCTGTCATTAACGAAAATGATACCGTCGCCACGGACGAGGTCAGATACGGTGATAATGACCGGCTCGCCGCCCGTGTCGCCAGCATGTGTGAGGCGGACTGCCTTTTCCTGCTGTCGGATATTGACGGGCTTTATACCGCAGACCCCAACCATCATCCTGAGGCAGAATTTATCCAGAACGTAAAAGAAGTCACCCCGGAAATAGAAGCCATGGCCGGCAGTCCGGTCTCCACAGGTTTTGGATCCGGCGGCATGGTCACCAAAATTGCCGCCGCCCGAATTGCCACCGCTAGTGGCTGTCACATGGTCATCACCAACGGGACGGGCTTTGCGCCAATCCAGAAATATATGAACGGGGGCAAGGGAACATGGTTCCATGCCTCCGGTAATCCTTTGGCCTCCAAGAAAAAATGGATCGGGGCCAGTCTGGATATCTCCGGGGCATTAATCATTGATGATGGGGCGGCCCATGCGTTAAAGTCCGGAAGAAGCCTGCTGCCCGCCGGCATCGTCCGGGTTGAGGGATCATTTGATCGCGGCGATACGGTTCATGTGAATGATATGTCAGGCACTCTCATCGGCCAGGGCCTCGTCGCTTATGGCGCAGAAGAAAGCCGCAAGCTGATCGGTCATAAAAGTCACGAAATTGAACAGATTCTGGGCTATTCGGGCCGCGAAGAGATCATCCACCGCAACGACCTTGTAATAAAATGCCCCATAAAATAATAGCTGTAATGTTAACGAAAGTATTTCTCCTATGACGCAAACGATGAAAGATATGATGCTGGATATGGGTAAGGCCGCAAAGGCGGCAGCTTATAACTTGGCCAATGTGTCGACCGAACAGAAGAATATGGCCCTGCTTGCGGCAGCCCGTTTCATGCGCGCGGATAAAGCCACAATTCTGGCGGCCAATAAAAAAGACATGACCATCGCGGAGGAACGCGGCCTTGGCGGCGCTATGCTTGATCGTTTGCTTTTGGATGATCAAAGAATAGAAGCCATCGCCGCGTCCCTTGTGGCCATCGCAGAATTACCGGATCCCGTGGGTGATGTCATGGCGCAGTGGGATCGCCCCAATGGCTTGAATATCTCCCGGGTCAGGGTTCCCCTTGGCGTCATTGGTATTATTTACGAATCGCGGCCTAACGTAACTTCAGATGCGGGGGCCTTATGCCTGAAATCCGGCAATGCCGCCATTCTGCGCGGCGGCAGCGAAAGCGCCAAGTCCAGCCGCGCCATTCATGCCTGCCTTACGCAGGGATTGGCCGAAGCAGGCCTTAGTCCAGACTGTATTCAACTGATCCCAACACAGGATCGTTCCGCTGTTGGAGAATTATTGGGCCTTGTGGGTTATGTGGACATCATCGTCCCGCGCGGCGGAAAGTCGCTGATTGAACGGGTGCAGAATGACAGCCGCGTTCCCGTCATGGCTCATCTTGATGGCATTTGCCATGTTTATGTGGATAAAGACGCCGATTTGGAGAAAGCCGTGGCCATCACGTTAAATGCCAAAATGCGCCGTACCGGCGTTTGCGGCGCGGCAGAGACTTTACTTATCGATGAGACCGCCCTGAACAGTCATCTCCCCGCTATTATTGATGCCTTAAAAACTTCCGGCTGTGAATTGCGCGGCGATAAAAAAGTCGTCCTGCTGGATGAGACCATCATTGCCGCAAAGGAAGAAGATTGGAATACAGAATATCTTGAGGCCATTTTATCCCTTAAAACGGTGGACGGGGTCGATGGAGCCATTCAGCATATTGCCCGTCATGGCTCCCAGCACACCGATTGCATCATCACGGAAAATACCAAAACCGCAGAAAAATTTCTCTGCGAGGTTGATAGTGCGATTGTCATGCATAACAGCTCCACCCAATTTGCCGACGGCGGGGAATTCGGCATGGGCGCGGAAATCGGCATATCCACCGGAAAAATACACGCGCGCGGGCCCGTGGGGTTAGAACAGCTCACCAGTTACAAATATCAGGTACGCGGCAATGGCCAAACCAGACCTTAATATATTCCCGCAGAATAATTTGTCCGGCAAAAAGATCGGCCTGCTCGGCGGATCTTTTAATCCCGCCCATGCGGCCCATCTGGAAATAAGTCTTGTTGCCCTTGAAAAATTGAAACTGGATGCGGTCTGGTGGTTGGTCTCTCCGCAAAATCCGCTAAAATCCGATGTGGGAATGGCCAGCCTTGAAGAACGGCTGGCCCGCGCCCGCGCCATGAGTCCGGAACCAAGAATATATGTCACTGATCTTGAGGAAAAAATGGCTGTCCAATATACGGTCGACACCGTAACCAGAATAACGTCCCTGCTGCCGGATACCCAATTCGTCTGGCTTATGGGGGCCGATAATCTGGCAGAATTTTCAAAATGGAAGGACTGGAAAAAAATTGCCCAAACAGTAGTATTTGCGATTTTTGATCGTCCGGGCTATTCTACCGCCGTTGAGACAAGCGATGCGGCAGCCTATTTTTTGGATAAGAAAATCCCTTCGGCAGAGGCCGCAGACTTATGCTCATTAAAACCCCCGGCATGGACATTCATCCGGGACACGAAAAACCCGTTGTCATCAACCAAGATACGACGGAAAAAACTTTAAACCCAAGAGGTTACAAACAAAATTGCCCAGTAACAATATCTCAGAGGATAACATTACATCCTCTATGGAACCGCATAGCCCGAACACACTTTTAGAGGTTATTATCACCTCTCTGGAAGACGACAAAGCGGAAGAAATAATTACCATAGACCTTAAAGGAAAAACCAGCATCGCCGATTCGATGATTATTGCGTCTGGTCGTTCCACACGTCAGGTGGCCGCTATCGCCGATCATTTAGCGGTAAATATCAAAAATGCCGGCTATGGTCACACCAAAACAGAAGGGCTTGAAAAGGCCGACTGGGTCTTGATTGACGCGGGCGATGCCATCATCCATATTTTTCGGCCTGAGGTGCGCAGCTTCTATAATCTGGAAAAAATGTGGACTATGGAAATCCGTCCCGATGATTTCACGCCGGATCAGCTCTTAAAAAGTTAGCCCCAAGAAAACTGACCCCGTAAAAGCTGACACAAGCCGGATGACATGTGATGCAGATTACCATCATTTCAGTAGGCCGCATGAAAAACGGGCCAGAGAAGCAACAGATAGAAACCTATTTCAAGCGCTGCCCCTGGGCCGTCACCCTCATAGAGGTTGAAGAAAAGCGGCCCTTCAAGGGGGCTGAACGCATGGCCCGCGAAGGTGAGTTGATCCTGAAAGCTCTTCCCTTGAAATCTGGCCCAAAGAATGCCCATATCATTGCCCTGGATGAAAGAGGCAAAAGCCTGCGCAGTACAGGCTTTGCCCATCTGATACAGGAACGTCAGGATATTGGTGTCTCTAATCTCATATTTTTGATCGGCGGGGCGGATGGTTACGATCAAAGGGTAAAGGCCCGCGCAAATACCCTTCTGCGCTTAAGCGACATGACATGGCCCCATATGATGGTGCGGCTCATGTTATCAGAGCAGCTTTACCGGGCGTCCTGCATATTATCGGGCCATCCCTATCATAAAGATTAGATATGAAGACCAGACATAAAAATCAGGTGACAAAGCTTGATTTTACGGCCCATTAACTTACTTCTATTAATATGAATATTGCTCTATAATACAGACAAATTATGAAAAAGGTTTTTGAATAGTCCATGACCAGCATTCCCATAAAACCAACAAGACCCGTTATCTTATGTATTCTGGATGGCTGGGGCAGCAGAGATGACGCTGTTGATAACGCCATTATTCTTGGGAATACACCAAATTTTGATAAAATGACGGAAATTTGCCCGGTGGCTTATCTGGATACCTCCGGGCTTGCTGTGGGATTGCCTGAGGGGCAAATGGGCAATTCTGAAGTGGGTCACACCAATCTTGGTGCGGGACGGATTGTCATACAGGACCTGCCCCTTATTGACGCCGCCATCAAGGACGGAAGCTTTTCAGAAATAGCGGGATTAAAATCCACTATTGCCAGCCTGAAATCAACGGGCGGCACCTGTCACCTGATGGGGCTTATGTCGACGGGCGGTGTCCATAGCCATCAAGATCATATGCTGGCCTTGACCCGCGTCCTGTCAAAGGCCGGCATTCCCGTCGCCATCCATGCCTTTCTGGATGG
>UOFW01000242.1_pt1 | contig 9681 bp, 6 predicted proteins | sample 1989241 | NCBI WGS metagenome assembly UOFW01 (sample SAMEA4712195, study PRJEB27164) | hydrothermal vent metagenome | biome: marine basaltic hydrothermal vent biome; feature: marine hydrothermal vent; material: mineral | place: Pacific Ocean | collected 2011-06-14/2011-07-23 | depth 1719 m | reverse complement strand
ATTGAGCGGCCTTGACTTTACGCAGCATGTCTTTTGCAGAACGGCCAATGCCAAGGTCATGAATTTCTGCAACTTTGACAATTCCTTCTGGATTAACAAGGAATGTTCCGCGCAGCGCCAGTGCCTCTTCTTCGATCATGACGCCGAAACCGCGTGTGATGGTGCCTGTGGGGTCGCCGATCATCGGATAGTTGATTTTGCCGATGGCCTCGCTGGTATCATGCCAGGCTTTGTGGCAGAAATGCGTGTCTGTTGACACTGAATAAACTTCGACGCCCAATTCCTGTAGCTCCGGGTAATATTTGGCCATATCTTCGAGTTCTGTCGGACAGACAAATGTAAAGTCTGCGGGATAGAAAAGGAAAATTGCCCATTTGCCTTTCACGTCTTCACTTGTAATGGTTTGTAGTTACCCCGCGTGAGATGCTCGGGCTTTGAACTCAGGTATTGATTTATTAATCATGCTCATTTTTTTATCTCCAAAAATATAAATGTTGTCATTGCTCTTTACTCATTTTGAAAATATCCTAACAAGAAAAAAGAAATAAATAAAATATATTGTTTTTATCGTTATTATAAGTATAACTTATCGATATGAATTTACGTGATTTGAAATATTTGGTGGCTGTGGCCGACCATTTGCATTTTGGCAAGGCCGCCAAGGCGTGCCATGTGAGCCAGCCGGCTTTGAGCATGCAGATACAAAAACTTGAAAAATATCTTGATATTCAAATATTGGAGAGAAGCAACAAAAGCGTTTTTGTTACGGATTTGGGCCAAAAAATCATTGCCCGCGCGCGGCATGTTTTGCAGGGGGCCGCGGAAATAGAAGATATGGCGGCGATGAATAAAGCGCCCTATGTGGGGAATTTGAAATTAGGGGCTTTCCCCACAATAGCGCCATATTTCCTGCCGCTTATTGTGCCGACGATATCGCAGAAGTTTCCAAAGCTCAGATTGTTATTGTTAGAGGCAAAAACGGAAGATCTGGTTGATAAATTAACGCGCGGCAAGATAGATGCCGCCTTGCTTGCGACCACAGAAGCACCCAAAATTCTGCAATCCTATCCCATATTTCGGGATGAGTTTGTCTTTGCTGTTCCCAAAGATCATGAGAAGGCGTCTCAAAAATCAGTGGATAAAGATTATTTGTTGCAGCAGCCTTTGTTGCTGCTTGAGGAGGGGCATTGCTTGCGGGATCAGGCGCTCGATTATTGTCATTTAAGCCCCATGAGTACAGAGTATGATTTTCAAGCCACAAGTCTGGAGACTTTACGGCAGATGATTGCCGCAGGCGTTGGGGCGACCCTGTTGCCGAAGATCGCCATGAGACCGGATGACGGCATTAAATATATTAAAATCAAACCCGCCGCGCCTTATAGAACAATATCTCTGGTATGGCGAAAATCATCGGCAAAGCAGGCATTTTTGACGGAACTCGCAGAGCTTATGAAGCTATGCTATAAGGGGCATAATTAACAATCGGGAAGGGGTATCTTTGGGTATCCAGAACAAGCTCTCTTTCCTTTTTTTCGAATATAGGCTAACATATGGTTTAACTGAAAAGAGAGGGCATTTCGATGAGTAAAGCCAGAGCACGTGAGCGCAAGAAAAAAAGATTGGCCCGGGCGCATGAGACAGGCGCAGGCACGATCCCCGCTGCTGTCGCAGAGCAAAAACATAATACAGGCAAATTTAATCCTCAATTAAACAAAGGCGGCAAAGGCGGCGGCGGCAAGAACATCCCCAACCTCGCAGCCTCCAGCCGCGGCGCCGCCCGCTCTGGTTAAGGCAGGGCGGATATCTCGCATTATTTCACCTATTTTGCCCAAAAACCTAGTGATCTGCTACAGGTTACAATTCATGTGGCTAAATTTAATATTGATAATTGTCTAGAGTCTGGTGAACTTTAGCTAACGATATGTTAATGGAGGTTTAGAAAAGACGAGAACAGAAGAACACGATATTCGCAGAAAGTGGAAAATTCTTACTCATGCCCAGGAAACGAAGAATGTTAGCAAGACATGCCATATTTTGTCTCGCCCTTGTTGTCCAGCTATAAACATATGCGGCTGTTCGGGCTGATATTGCTGGTGTTCATAACCGTGGTCTGGGTGTTTCTATCATATGCCTATATCTCATTCTTCTGCCTGCTGGCGGGCGTCGGCACAGTACATCTGATCTATATCATTGCCCGCAACAAATGTTGTCAGGACGGCAAAATGTTGTTCAGTTAAATATCCAGCTCTGCGACTTTATCGGCGTTTTCCTGGATGAATTGGAAACGTAGTTCGGGTTTTTTGCCCATGAGGGCATCGACACGTTCAGAGGTATCAAGGCGGGTGCCTTCGGGGATTATAATGCGCAGCAGGGTACGTTTGTCCTTTTTCATGGTGGTTTCTTTAAGCTGGGCGGCGGGCATCTCTCCAAGGCCTTTAAAACGACTGATTTCAATCTTGCCCCGGCCTTTAAATTCTGTTTCCATCAGCTCGTCTTTATGCTGGTCATCTCTGGCATAAAAAACGGTGCCCCCCTGGGCAATGCGGTAGAGCGGCGGCTGTGCCAGATAAAGATGGCCATTTTTAATAAGTTCGGGCATTTCCTGATAAAATAAAGTGATCAGCAGGGTCGCGATATGCGCTCCGTCAACATCCGCATCGGTCATGATGATGATTTTTTCATAGCGCAAGGCATCTTCATCATATTGATCTCCCGCGCCGCAACCAAGGGCGAGGCTGATATCGGCAATTTCCTGATTGCCGCGAATTTTATCACGGGTGGCACTGGCCACATTGAGAATTTTACCGCGAATGGGCAAAATAGCTTGGGTTTTTCTGTCGCGGGCCTGTTTGGCCGACCCGCCCGCCGAATCGCCCTCCACAATATAAATTTCGGTGCCTGCGGGGGAATCCTGACTGCAATCTGATAGTTTGCCGGGCAGACGCAATTTGCGTTTATTGGTGGCGGTTTTGCGTTTTACGTCTTTTTCTTCCCGGCGTCGCTGGCGTTCATCGGCGCGCTCCAATGCCCAGGCCAGCAAATCATTTGCCATGGCCGGTGCGCCGCTCAGCCAATGGTCGAAATGGTCACGAATGGCATTTTCCACCAATTTTGCGGCTTCTGGATTGGTTAACTTGTCTTTTGTCTGGCCCTGAAATTGTGGATTTTTAATGAAAACAGAGATCAAACTACAGCTGTTGATAAAAATATCTTCGCCGGTAATGCTGGCGGCTTTCTTATTGCCAATCAATTCGCCGTAGGCTTTGATGCCTTTCAGTAATCCGGATCGAATGCCGGATTCATGGGTGCCGCCGATGGGGGTCGGTACCGTATTGCAATATGACCTGATATTACCGTCACCATATTCCGGCCAGCATACCGCCCATTCCACACGCCCTATGTCATCGGCGAGGGAGGATATGCCCTGAAAATTCTCTTCCGTTACCTTTGGCCTTTTTTCCATTGAACTGGTCAGGTAATCATTCAAGCCGCCGGGAAAATGAAAGCTGTCTTTTTCGGCTACACCGTCCTTGATCAATTCAGGATCACATTGCCAGCGGATTTCAACGCCCCTGAACAGATAGGCCTTTGATTTGGCGAGTTGATATAATCTGGCGGGTTTGAATTTGGCAGATTTTCCGAAAATCTCATGGTCGGGAATGAAGGTGATTTTAGTACCGCGCCGATTATTCGTTGTGCCGATATTTTCAAGCTTTGAGGTGGGTTTTCCGCGTGAAAAACTTTGTTGCCATATTTGTTTATCCCGCGCCACCTCAACGGTTAGCCATTCGGACAGGGCATTGACCACAGAAACGCCAACGCCGTGGAGGCCGCCGGATGTTTCATAGGCTTTGCTGTTGAATTTACCGCCGGAATGAAGAGTCGTTAAAATGATTTCCAGCGCAGACTGGTCTTTGAATTTTGGATGGGGATCAACGGGAATACCCCGTCCATTATCAGAAATGGTGATCGACCCATCGCTGTGCATATGGATTTCGATTCTGTTGGCATGACCGGCCACGGCTTCATCCATGGAATTGTCAAGGACCTCGGATACGAGGTGATGCAGCGCTCTTTCATCAGTGCCGCCCACATACATACCGGGGCGAAGCCGGACGGGCTCCAATCCTTCGAGTACTTCAATGTCTTTCGCTGAATAATCAGTCGTTGTTACGGTCGTATCAAAAAGGTCAGTCATATGGGCGAGAATCTCTTAATAATATTGTTAATGGTTTTTGGATACACTATACGATTAAAGATAACAACATCCAGATATTGATTGAAATTGTATTTTTTAAATTATCGGGCATACTTGGTTCATGATGAATAATTGGCACCAGAAATAATGAAACAGGCGGGGACCGCATTTTTTTGGACCTATAGAAAAGAGGCCCTGTCGCTGGCGGGTCTTTTCCTCTTGGGAATGGGGTTTGGGGCCACATGGATTTTCTACGATAATAATTTCAAAAATACGTCAAAAACGGAGACGTCTCTGGCTTTTGAAAAAGGCCATAATATTATTGAGGTTGAAATTTCTGATACTATCCCTAAAAATATCCCTGAAGATTTAGGCTATCCCTCTGAAAAAAAGCAAAAGATGCCCCCTGATATTACGGAAACGTGGGAATCAAATGCGGTAAAGGTCGCCGGTCATGTGGGGGACAAACCTCAGGTTACGATCGTTATTGATGATCTGGGTGTGGTTAAAAATTTAACTTTGGGAGTCATTAATTTAGAAGGCCCCCTGACGTTGTCTTTTTTGCCTTATGGCAAGAATTTAAGAGAAATAACGCGGTTAGCGGCAAGCAATGGTCATGAATTGATGGTGCATCTGCCCATGGAACCACAGGGGGATAAAAACCCCGGGCCCCATGCCTTGCGTGTCGCCGCGACAGACGGGCAAAATCTAAAAGATTTATATTTTAACCTGTCACAATTTGAGGGCTATGTGGGACTGAATAATCATATGGGCAGCGCCTTTACCGAGGATAGGGCGGGCTTGAACACCATATTGGATGAGGTGAAGAAAAGAGGGTTGTTAGTATTAGATTCGCGTACATCGCGAAGGTCTCTATTGGCTGAATTGGCAACGGATAAGAATATCCCCAATATGACCAGAGACTTTTTCTTGGATAATATACAAGATGTGGATTATATTTTGGGGCAGCTCTTGAAACTTGAGAGAATGGCAAAAAAAAGAGGCCACGCCATTGCCATTGGTCACCCCTATAAGGAAACCATAGAAGCCTTGACGTTATGGCAGGCCACGTTAAAAGAAAAGGGCATTGTCCTTGTGCCCTTATCCCATATCATGAAAAAGAAATATGATAAAATTCTTTTGGCAAAAGGCAATCAATAAACCCAGCCATCGCATTGATCTCAACTTTGGCATTAATCATTGTATCTCAGGTATGCCGGAAAACCTGATGGCTTCTTCTGCGGCGCGGAATTGGGCGCGGGCCTTGGCTTGGCATTCAGCATATTCTGATTCCGGATCGCTGTCGGCGACAATGCCGGCACCGGCCTGAACATGCATCACGCCGTCTTTCACGATCGCTGTCCGAAGAACAATACAAGTATCCATACTGCCATCTGCGGAGAAATAGCCCACAGCACCGGCGTATATGCCGCGCTTGTCTATTTCCATTTCATCAATGATTTCCATGGCGCGGACTTTGGGCGCGCCGCTGACGGTTCCGGCAGGAAAACCCGCAGCAAAGGCTTGAAGCGGCCCATATTCCGGTTTGATTTCGCCGCGAACTTCTGACACGATATGCATTACATGGGAATAAAATTCGATGATTTTATTTTGCGTAGGCTTAACCGTTCCGGTCTTTGCCACTTTGCCCACGTCATTACGGCCCAGATCAAGCAGCATAAGATGCTCTGCCAGCTCTTTTGGGTCGGCAAGCAGGTCTTGTGCCAAACGCTGATCTTCTTCGGGCGTTGCGCCCCTTGGGCGGGTGCCTGCGATGGGCCTGACCGTGATTTCACCATCCCGAAGGCGCACCAAAATCTCTGGGCTGGAGCCAATGACAGAAAAATCACCAAACTTTAAATAAAAGAGAAAGGGCGAAGGATTGGTTCTTCTTAGCGCCCGATAAAGAGAGAAAGGCGGCAAGGTAAAGGGGGCTGTAAAACGTTGGGAGAGAACGACCTGAAAAATATCTCCGGCTTTGATATATTCTTTGGCTTTTTTGACCATAGCCAAATATGTTTCTTTTGGCGTATTGGATATGGGGTCTTCCATCTTTAAAAAATCATGAGACATTTTTTTTGAGCCGGTGAGAGATTGAGATAGCGCATATTCAATTTCGGCAAGTCTCATTTCTGCGTGGGCATAGGCCGTTTTGGCCGTCATTTTTTTGTTAGGCCTAACGGGTGTCACAATGGTCAATAGATCGGTTACAGAATCGAAAACCACCATAATGGTTGGCCGCAGGAACATGGCATCCGGAATGCCAAGGTCATCTGGCTTTGCGGGACCCAGTTTTTCCATAAGGCGAACGATGTCATATCCCATGTAACCTATCAGGCCCGCCGCTGACGGCGGCATGCCAGCGGGCAGGTTAATAAGTGATTCATCGAGCAAATCCGCCAGATTATCTAATGCGCCTTTAACTTGTGGCTGATAGGCCGTTTCGTCACGGGGCGTTGTTAAGGCAGATCGGTTAATCTCTGATTTATCCCCCACGCAGCGCCATATGATGTCTGGTTTTAACCCAATGAATGTATAGCGCCCGCGAATGGCGCCGCCTTCGACAGATTCGAGCAGGCAGCTGTATTCTTCTTCATTGGCGCTCAGTTTCATAAAAGCGGAAATCGAGGTCTCTAAGTCGGCGACTAATGTTGTCCAGACTATCTGAGGTTTATTACTTTCATATTGCGCCTTGAATGTCCCGAAATCTGGTGAAACAGACATTATTGCTCCCGAGAGTCCAGTTGATCATGAACCGCATTGACGGCCCGTTCGTTGATGATTACAGGAAGGTTCACCTCTAGATAACGCCAGTAATTGGACAATGTGCGCTGTTGATATTCCTGCGTCAATAATTGTTTCAGTTGAGCAGACTGTGCGGCTGTCATAGGGGCATCTGGATGATTGCGTGATACCAGTTTGATTATTACGAAACCATTATTATCTGCTGCCGGCATAATTCTTGCGCGGCCGATATCCAGTTGAAATATACTATCTTGCAAGGCCCGGGTGACTTTTTCTGTTTGATCATTGCGCGCCAAAGTTACCGAAGTATAGCCCATACCGCCATCAGTGGTTGCAAGATCTGCAAGAGATTCGCCGTCCTGTGCTTTGGTCAATATTTCATTGGCTTGCTCTCGCGCCAGTCTTTTGCGGGTATCTGCCATCCACATATCATAAACACTTGTCCTGATTTCCTCAAAGGGGCGTAGGGCAACTTCTGCGATACTATCAACCACAACAAGGAAATATTCGCCGTCGCCCATTTCTTCCAATAATGGCTCATCCCCCTCCAGTGTTTCAAAAGCACTGGCCAGAAATATGGGGTCACTGGGAATGTTGGGCAGACGGTCACCTTTTGAATTATAGCCCTTGGCATCAATATTCAAGGCCACATTCAGCTTAAGGTTCAGATTACCGGCAATATCAGCTAAAGAACCACCAGCGGCCAATTCATCATTTATAAGCTCTGATTTGGTATAGAGAAGGTCAATCGCTTTCTCAGTTTTCAGATGATCTTCAGCCTCTTGCCGTAAGTTGGCCTTTGTAGCCGTTGGGGCAGAAATCTTTGTGATGTTGAAAATCCGCCAACCAAAGTCCGTTTCCACTGGGGCGGTATAGGCCCCCTGATCTGCGGCAAATATACTATCAGCGGCAGAGGAGCCATATAAATCAAGGGCATCCTGATGGGCGTTTCCGATAACAGTGGCATCCTCGATAGTTGATCCTGTTGCGGTAATTATTTCATTAAATGTCTTTCCTGCGCTTAAGTCAGTATATGCCTTGTCAGCGGCTTCCTTATCATCAAAAAGAAGCTGTTCGAAATTACGTTTTTCATTTTCAACGGATTCTTTGGCAGCGGCACCCATAGCTTCATCAATTTCAGCGTCGGTAACGGTGATGTCGCCGACAAAATTCTTGATAGATAACGTGATAAAACGAATGTCACGATATTCAGGGGCCATATAGTTTGCCCTATTGTTACTATAATATTGTTCCAGATCAGATTCATTTGGTTCTGAGATATTAGCAATGGAAAAGGCCGGGATGGTCAGAATTTCAGCGGCTCTTTCCTCGTTTAAAAATTTTATAAAGATTTTTTCTACTGCATTTGGCACTGAAATTGCGCTGACGAGAGATGTCATCAGATACTGCCGCTCCAAGTCCTTGCGCAATATCTCTTCAAATTCTCCAGATGTATATCCCCGATATCCGGCGAGGCTTTCAAAAGTCGCTAGGCTGAATTCTCCGAGCGTATCCTGAAAGGATTCAACGCTTATAATAAATTCACGAAGTTGGGCATCGGTAACCCGAACGCCTAAACTATGTGCGGCATGTGCAAAGGCTTTGCCCTGCACCAGATCAGCAACCCATTTTCTTGACAGCCCCTGATCGATGACCATTTCACGGGTGACTTCGCCATTTGATTGCTGCTGAATCTCGGAAAATTTATTTTGAAATTCCCGTGCATATTCATTGAGGGTCAGCTTATCGTCACCGATTTCGGCAACCTTACTGCCCGCGCCGCCCAAGATGTCGCCGCCGATACCCCAAAGGGCAAAGCTGGCGATTAATAATCCAAGCAATGCCGTCGCGAAATAAGAGGTAAGGCCGTTTCTGAAAAACTGTAACATTATATATAAGTACCTGTGTTTTATTGTTATTGGTATAATATCTGAGCGGAATCACAAAAAATCTGTCGCATAATAGGGGGCTGTAAGGGGCATCGCAACCACAAAAAGATATGGGGCGGCGGTTTAAAAAAGTTTGTTTGTCTTTTCCATCACGGAAAGTTAAGAAAATGCCCTGTATTTTTTGGCGCGTTTCTGATAATCAACAGGGTAACGCTATATGGTATTGAAATTCAAATTTGAGGAAAACACATGACAGCACCTAAAGCCCTTGTTGCGGGTAACTGGAAAATGAACGGTTTGACAGCAAGTAAAAAGGAAATCGAAAAGCTGCAGAGTATGATTTCTGAAAATGGGGCCAATTGTGATGTTTTAATCTGCCCGCCTGCGACAATCATTGGCTTGCTGTCTGGAAAGGGCGTTGAGATTGGCGCGCAGGATTGCCATATGAATATAAGCGGCGCCCATACCGGCGATATTTCTGCGCTCATGCTGGAAGACCTTGGTTGCCATTATGTCATCGTGGGCCATTCTGAACGCCGCAGCGATCACGGGGAGTCAAATGATATGGTGAAGTCCAAGGCAATGGCCGCGCAGCAGCAGGGCCTCGCGGCCATCATATGCGTTGGGGAAAGCGATGCCGAGCGGGGAAATGGTGAAACATTGGATGTGGTGACAGCACAAATTAAAGGATCTATTCCTGGAGATGCCATAGTTAAAAATACCGTGATTGCTTATGAGCCTGTCTGGGCAATAGGGACAGGAAAAACACCGACTGCGGATGATGTCGCAGAAGTACATATGGTTATTCGGAATTTACTTATGGATCGTTTCGGGGATGAGGGCGAGATG
>UOFW01000099.1_pt1 | contig 10157 bp, 9 predicted proteins | sample 1989241 | NCBI WGS metagenome assembly UOFW01 (sample SAMEA4712195, study PRJEB27164) | hydrothermal vent metagenome | biome: marine basaltic hydrothermal vent biome; feature: marine hydrothermal vent; material: mineral | place: Pacific Ocean | collected 2011-06-14/2011-07-23 | depth 1719 m | reverse complement strand
ATGGTACACTGAATAAATAGGATTTGTCAAGAAAAATGAAATAGCAAGGCGAAGATGCGTGCTGACGTATGTTATTAAATATGGGTCTGGTGCACTTTAACCTAACAATTATGTTAGGTTAAAGTATTATGGTTGCCCGGAAAAATGGTAAGCCAGTCATTGTCATGTCGATTTCAAGGCCTATGAAGAAACCGCCTATCTCATGGCCTCGCCCAAAAATGCCGTGCGGCTTAATGGGGCATTGGCGTACCGGAAGTCCTGAAACATCGACTGGCTTATAAAGCCGCTGACAAACACTTTATATATCGCCCGATACCGCTATCATTATTAGCGCCTCAAGCCCCAGCCGCGGAATTTCAATGGCGAGGCAGTGGTTCATGATCACTTTCAGGCCGGTATTTCGGGTTTTTCTGCGGTGGCCTTATCTCTCATAATTTTGCTGCGATTTTTTTGGCGATGTCAATATAAATTTCGGTATGGTCGCTGTCCGGTTGGTGAACCACGAGGGGGGTGCCATTGTCGGATGTTTCCCGAATGTCCATATGCAGCGGGATTTCGCCCAGAAAATCAATACCGAGCTTTTCTGCGACCTCCCTTGCGCCGCCGTGACCAAAGATATTCGACCGATCGCCGCAGGACGGGCAGAGGAAATAGCTCATATTTTCAATGATGCCAAAAACTTCCGTATTGGTTTTCTGGAACATATCAAGCCCCTTGCGCGCATCAATCAGGGCGATATCCTGCGGGGTGGAGACCACAATGGCCCCGTCCACATCTATGGTCTGGGCGAGGGTCAATTGCACATCGCCTGTCCCCGGCGGCAGGTCAAGAACAAGCACGTCCAATGGCCCGTCCACATCCCATTTGGTATCATTGGTCATCTGCTTGACCGCGCTCATCACCATGGGGCCGCGCCAGATGGTGGCGGTATCCTGCTTCATTAAATAGCCCAGTGACATGGAAGTCAGACCATATTTTATGATGGGGATGATTTTCTTGTCTTCGCTTTGGGTTGGTTTCTCGGTAACCCCTAAAAGCGTCGGGATAGAGGGGCCATAAATATCCACATCAAAAATGCCCGTCTTTAATCCGATCGCCTGCAGGGCAAGGGCCAAATTCACGGCGGTCGTGGATTTGCCGACTCCGCCTTTGCCGCTGGCCACCGCAATGACATGTTTTACGCCAGAAATCTTTTTGGCATCTTTCAGGGGCCCGGAACCCTTGACCGGAGATTGCGCGGCCGGAATTTCTTTAGTCGGGCTTCGCTCTGCTGTTAAAACGGAGGCAACCTTATCAATACCGGAAACTTCCATGAGCTTTGCATCACAGGCCTTTCGAACCAGTTCCATTATCTCTACTTCGGCGGGATTGATGGTGAGCGCGAAGCCCACTTCACCGTCCTTGATCACGAGCCCTTGAACCAGCCCCAGGCTGACAATATCATTCCCCTTGTTTGGATGTTGGATGGATTGCAGGATGGTTAATATTTGATCTCTTGTGATGTGTGACATTACGGGTCCTAATCTATTAGGGCTATCGATACGATTATGACCGATAACTGTTGTTCTATATTACGACTTAGAATATATAAGGCCTGAGATGTTTTTTAATAGGGGGAATATGTTTTTTCCTATATTATAACGTTATTTTTTATCTTCGAAGGAGTTTTTCTATGTCATGGCAGAATAATAATGGTGGTAAAGACCGTGGGCCTTGGGGCAATGGGCCTAGCGGCGGCGGACAACAGCCCCCGGATATTGACGAATTAATCCGCAGGGGCCAAGATAAATTCCGCAGCGCATTTGGCGGCGGCAATGGGCAGGGCGGCGGCAAAAGTATGATCTCCCTGATCGTCTTGGCGTTGGTCTTTGGTTATCTTTACGCAGGTTTTTATAAAATTCAGCCCGATGAAGCCGGCGTTGTCCTGCGTTTTGGGAAATATATTGAGACCAAAGGTACCGGGCTTCATTTTCATTTCCCGCCCATAGACAAGGTCTATAAACCAAAAGTAACCGCCGTTAATAAAATTGATGTTGGTTTCGGCGGCAGCACGAAAGAGCGGCAAATGTTGACCGGAGACGAGAATATCGTTGATGTGAAATATTCCATTCTTTGGCGGATTAAAGACCCTGCGCGTTTCCTGTTTAATCTTGATAAAAGAGAGCAAAGCATTAAATCAATTTCAGAAAGCGCCATGCGTGAAGTTGTGGCCAAGACCGCCATTCAGCAGATCATGACGTCCGAACGTCTGGGTATTGAGATAGAAGTTCGCGGCATTATGCAGGATGTTCTGAATCATTATGAGGCCGGCATCGAAATCACTCAGATTAAAATGGATACCGTATCACCGCCGGCGCAGGTTTCTGAAGCTTTTAACGATGTGCAACGCGCCGAAGCTGACCGCGATAAAACCATCAATGAGGCCAAAAAATATCAGAATAAAATTGTGCCAACGGCCCGTGGTCAGGCGGAAAGAATGAATCAGGAAGCCGAAGCCTATAAAGCCAAGGCAATCACAAAGGCTCAGGGTGAAAGCGCGCGTTTCTTATCTGTTTATGAACAGTATAAGCTGGCCAAAGATGTGACGCGCCAGCGTTTGTATCTTGAAACCATGGAAAGAATTCTTGGCAATACGGACAAAGTAATTTTAGAAGGTGATGGTAACGGGGTCTTGCCTTACCTGCCGCTTCCTGAAATCAGAAAACAGAAATAGGATGAGAAAAGACAATGAATAATTTAAAAACACTGATTGGATTGGTCATTCTAGGCGGCAGTATTATTGTGCTGGGCGCCTCTGTATATACCGTCAAGGAAACGGAGCAGGCCTTGGTTCTGCAACTTGGTAAATGGGTAAAAACGGAAAAGAACGCCGGCCTTCATTTCAAAAAACCTTTTGTACAGGATGTGGTTTATTTTGATAAACGCATCAAGCTGCTTGATACGCCGGAATTAATTGTGATTACCCAGGATCAAAAACGGATTATTGTTGATGCCTTTTCAGAATATCGCATTGAAGACCCGCTGAAAGTCTATCAGGCCGTTCGTGATGTGAGAGGGGCTGAATCACGTTTGTCCACCACCATCAATTCAAATCTTCGTAAGGTTTTTGGCGAACAGAAATTTAGAACCGCGCTGTCTGGCGAGCGTAAGGAGCTTCGTAAAAAAATTACTGATTCTGTGAAAGACGAAGCCGAGGCGTTTGGTATTGTCGTTGTAGATGTGCGCATTAAACGTACGGATTTGCCTGCTGAAAACAGCAAGCCAATCTTTGACAGCATGATCGCTGAGCGTGAACAGGTTGCCCGTGAAATTCGTGCGCGCGGCGAGGAAATGGCCATCCGCATCATCTCAAAAGCCGAACGCGACAAGACTATTCTTCTCGCAGAAGCCGAACGTGACGCCCAGAAGCTTCGCGGGGAAGGCGATGCCCAGGCGGCCAAAATATTTGCGAATGCCTATAATCAGGATGCAGAATTTTATGCCTTCTATCGCTCCATGCTGGCCTATAATGAGGCCTTCAGCGCGAATAATACAACCATGGTTTTGTCGCCAAAGGGTGATTTTTTCAAATATTTTGGAAATATGACTGGCGCAAAAAAGAAGTAAAAATAGGCCCAATGCAGGAATGATACCTGCATTGGGCGCGGCTACTCTGGTGGAGGCTGTTCTTTTAACCCTCTTTCCAGAGGCAGTATTTTAATGTCTCTTCCAGAGGAGAAGATACAATATGCCGGTCAGGCGGTTGCCGTTTCCGGTTTTATGCGATGAAGTGAGGGATAAATACGACGGACGGCTTTTTGGCTTCTTATTTTCGTCACATATTATGGTAATGATGGCATTTATACGCCCGATGAAATAATAAAAAACTTATGATTTTGGGATGAATATAAAAATAGAAAATTCAGAAGATATCAGGAATTGGCATGAGCAAATTAAACATGAGTAAATTAAAGAAATTTAATATTGGGGCGATGATCATTGCATCATTTGTTTTAATTTCACCGGTTGCGGCATTGGCCAAAGGTGCGCCAGATAGCTTTGCAGATCTTGCAGAGAAGCTATTGCCCGCCGTTGTGAATGTGAATACAACGCAAACCATCAAGATTAAGCGGCGGACTATGCCGCAAATCCCCGGAATGGAGGATTTTTTCCGCCGTTTCGGACAGGAAAATGACAAGCGGCGGAATCCCGGAAATGGTGATGAAGACAGCCGACAGGAAAATGGCGAAGATCGCGCCTTAACCCGCAAGCGTCAATCGCTGGGATCGGGTTTTATCATTGATCCGTCAGGTATCATCGTCACCAATAACCATGTGATTGACAAGGCCGATGAAGTGATGATCAAAATGCATGATGGCCGTGAATTAAAGGCTGTGGTTATTGGTAAGGATGATAAACTTGACCTTGCGGTGCTAAAGGTTGAGTCTGACAAGCCATTGCCCTATGTCAAATTTGGCGATGACAGTAAATCCCGCATTGGGGACTGGGTGTTGGCTATTGGCAATCCCTATTCTCTTGGCGGCACATTGACGGCGGGTATTATCTCCGCCCGAAACCGGGACATTCAATCCGGCCCCTATGATAAATATATTCAAACCGATGCCTCTATCAACCGCGGCAACAGCGGCGGGCCCATGTTCAATATGGACGGCGAAGTGATCGGTATCAATACGGCGATTTTCTCGCCTTCGGGCGGCAATATTGGCATTGGTTTTGCCATTCCGTCCAATCAGGCCCAGCGTGTGATTAACCAATTGAGAGAGTTCGGTCATACCAAGCGCGGCCGTATCGGGATTAGCTTTCAGGCTGTAACCGATGATATAGCCGAGAGCCTTGACATGGAAGAAGGTCACGGCGCGTTGGTCTCATCCGTTGTGGAGGGCGGCCCCGCAGATAAGGCGGGTATTCAGGTCGGCGATATCATCGTTGAATTTGAAGGCAAAACCATCAAAGAGCGCAACGAACTGCCTATTTGGGTCGCCAATACAGAAATTGGCAAAAAAGCAAAAATTGTTGTTCTGCGCAAAGGAAAGCGCAAGAGTTTGACTCTGGTGATTGATGAACTTCCTGAAAATGAAAATGCGTCCGATGACGAGAGTTTGACAGATGAGGATCAGGCAGATCAAGAGGTAAAGGAAATCTTGGGTATGGGTCTTGAGCCTCTTACCGAAAAATCACGCAAGGCTCTGAAGCTAGAGGATAATGTGGCGGGCGTATTAATCACGTCTGTTGACCGCAATAGCCCTGCTGGTGAAAAAGGCTTGCGCAGAGGCGATGTCATTGTTTCGATAACCCAGGAAGAGGTGAAAACAGTGGAAGAGGCTTTGGCGAAAATAGAAGAATTGCGTGCTAAAGGACGCAAGAGTATTTTGCTGAAAATTATTCGCAGCGGCAATACTGCCTTTGTTACCGTAAAATTTGATCCCAAGAAGTAGCAAATCTGCGGGAATCCAAGTTACTTGAACAGATGATAATGGTTCACCCTATCCGGGGTGAGCCATTATCATTTTATGTCAGAAAGCGATTGTCCCAGCCAGTTTTTCATTCTGTGTTTTAAGTCATTTGGGCTGACACGAACCTTGATTTTTTTGTTTATGGTTATGCGCAATATTGTTTCGATTAAAAATGACAGCAGCAAAAACCCCACAATCATGGTGACGATATGAGGCGATCTGGTGCTTTCGTAAAATAAGGCCAACATGATTGCCGCCAAATTAACAAAAACCGCCAAGAGTACCAGAATTAAAGACGCGCCGGTTTTATGAACAAGGCGTATATGCCCCACATGGGTGATAAAATGGACAATTAAAATGGAGATGGCCCCCAAAACGGCAATTTCTCCAAGATCCAGAAAAGCGGCAATCATCATGATGAAAAAACCACTGATGATCAGGCCCTCCCGGCTTTTTTTATGGGTTTGCCAAAGGCGACGGGAAGCTGTCCATTCTTGGCCAGTTGATAGGTTACGTTGGTTACCGCATAAAGGTTGGCATTAATGGATGAGGCCGTGGCGATGAGGGCGGCAATGGCGACTATGGTAAAACCTATGGCGCCAAACACGGGCTTTGCGGCCTCTGCCAGGGCAAAGTCTTTGGCGGCTAAAACATCCGGTACGGGCAGGTTACCAAAAACAATCAGGGCGATGGCAATATAAAGAACCATAACAATACCGATAGAGGTCATAATGGCCCGGGGCAATGTTTTTGCCGGGTTCGGCATATCTTCGGCGGCATTGGTGATCACGCGAAAGCCTTCATAGGCAAAGAAGGTGATGGCCAGACTGTAAAACAGGCTGCTGACCGGAGGATAGGTTGAAGGGGCCAGCCTTGAGGGATCAATGAAGAACATCCCCGCAACGGCAAGGCTGACCAGCACGAGCATTTTTATCATAACAACAATATTTTCCAGCTTGGCCATATTGCGCGCACCGCCCAGATTTATCGCCACGAACAGAAAAATAATGCCGACGGCAAAAACGGATTTCAGGGCCGGCGCACTGCCGGTGGGTAACATGCTGAAGGCATAAGCCCCAAACGCCTTGGCCACCATGGCGATGGAAACGATGGCGGCAATATACATCATGATGCTCATGGCCCCTGAAAAGATACCAACTCCGAAACTCTGCCCCAGATATTCAACGATCCCGCCGGAAGACGGGTAAGTTGCCCCCAGCTTGCCCATGGAATAGCCACTGAGCAAGGCGATAATACCCCCCATAAAAAAGGAGATATAGGCCGCGCTGGCGGTCATGGCACCGACTTCCCCCAGCAAGGCAAAAATTCCAGCGCCAACCATGGAGCCGATACCAATGGTGACCGCAGACCAGAATCCAACGGCTGCCCCTGATTTATGCATGTTATTTACCCTAACCTGTTTTCCAGAATCTCGCCGTCTGATATGGCAATAATCTCTCCTTCGGCAAATGGCTGCCATGGCTTGTCTATAAGGGGATATTGATGATTATAATATTATTATGATCTTATTGTCATGCTGTCGCTCGCCAATGTCAAACGATCATCCTGAAAGAGCTTGCTCAGAATGTGAGGTTCCGGTATGCCTAATCGCGTGTTCTGGTGGATGTGCGCGGGAGATTTTATAAATTTTAATGATTCTAATTTGTACTTTTCGGCGGGCTGCTTTATAAAATGGTGTAGATTTCGACTCATGATGACTGTTCAACATGCTAGACATAAGGAAAATACCATGACCAGAGTAGCTGACGTAACCTTTAAAACCCGTGTGCGTAATGATGCCTTGGAAGGCCCAAATCCCTTTGAGTGGAAAGAGGTGACTTCCGATGACCTTTTTAAAGGTAAAAAAGTTGTTCTTTTTGCCCTGCCCGGTGCCTATACGCCGACCTGTTCCACCACCCATCTTCCCGGCTATGAAGAGCATTATGAGGAATTCAAGGCCTTGGGCGTTGATGCAATCATTTGCCTATCCGTCAATGATGCCTTTGTTATGTATAACTGGGGTCAGGCACAGAAGGCAAAGAATGTCTTTCTGCTTCCTGATGGCAGCGGCGAATTTACCCGTAAAATGGGGATGCTTGTTGACAAGGACAATGTGGGCTTTGGCTATAGAAGCTGGCGCTATTCCATGGTTGTGGAAGACGGCGAGATCACAAAAATGTTTGTGGAAGATGGTTTCGCCGATAATTTTGGCGCAGACCCCTTCGAAGTATCCGACGCGGATACCATGCTGGCTTACTTGAAGAGCTAAGCCATTTTCTGACAAGAGTTTAAAAGGTCGTGACCAATGGGTCGCGGCCTTTTTTTGTCGGCCTCTTTTTCGAGGCAGCAGATAATTATTTTCCGGCGTTGGAAAAGCCGATCTCGCTTCGGGTGCGTAACTTCAATGGCGATACGATAAAAGTGAATGATAAATTGGGTAACCCCATAGAGATCGGCTGCGTTGTGGTTTGGAAAGTCGTTGATACCGCAGAAGCTGCTTTTGAAGTGGATGACTATAGTGACTTTGTCACAATCCAGAGTGAGGCGGCCTTGCGGAATATGGCCGCATCCTATCCTTATGATCAGCATGAGGAGGGCGAAATGTCCCTGAGAAGTCACGCTCAGGTCGTTGCGAAAAAGCTCCAGACAGAAGTGCAGGAACGGTTGAAAAAGGCTGGTGTGGAAGTATTGGAGACCAGAATAAGTCATCTGGCCTATGCGCCGGAAATTGCCCATGCCATGTTGCAGAAACAACAGGCTTCTGCGATTATTTCGGCCCGTAAACTGATCGTACAGGGGGCTGTGGGCATGGTAGAACAGGCTCTGGATCAACTGAGCAAAAAGCAGGTGATCAATTTGGACGAAGAGCGTAAAGCGGCTATGGTAAGTAATTTACTTGTGGTGCTATGTAGTGATAATAATGCGCAACCCATCATTAATATGGGCACGTTATATTAAGTTGTAAGGCTGAAAAACGTCAATGGCAAAACGCAAGGCATATGCCCTGAGAATAAGCGAGGATGTCCTGAAAGCGACCCAACGCTGGGCCGACGACGGCCTGCGAAGCCTTAATGCCCAAATCGAATATATCCTTCGGGATGCCTTGGTAAAATCGGGCCGGGTCAAACTTACCCAAAAAGTCATTACCGAAGTGGTGGATGAGGAATAGATTTTTTAATAGGCCCTGACCCTAAAGTGGACACTTCTTTAGGGGCCGTATGTTCTGATATTTTTTAGTTTAAGTCTTTCAAGTATTGTCGCGCTAGCGTCATGTTGCTGCGATCTTCAGCGGAGTTTCCGGCAAGATCAACGAGTTGCGTAAAATACTTTCTGGCGGCATTATTATCTTCCATACCCACCGCTGCTTTTCCCTGACCAACAAGACTATTATATCTTTTAGGGCTGCGTTCCCACGAAGTCTGATAGGCGTCAAGTGCTTTTTGGAACTGGCCCGCATCTATCAGCATATCACCATATAATTCATAGGCAGGAATAATTGCGCCGGGCGTTATCGCATGCTTCTGCGTAGAAGCTTCCAGCGCTGCGGCCTCGTGCATTTTCGTCAAACCCCCTTGCGTATCCCCACGTGCATATATCTGCCATGCTCGCGCGGCTTTCATTTGAATTTCTATTTGTAAGGCCCAGTATTTGTTGTTTGCTGAAATGCTCGTCTGCAGTCTTTCAAGTTCCTCAATATCCTGTGTGGCTTCGTCAGGACGCCCAAGGCGTGAGAAAGCTATCGCGCGCGCGAAATGAGTGATGGCTATATAAGGGTCGTGGGCTACTTCCCAAGGAAAACTGCTCGGCATTTTGGGTTTTAATGCGATCGCTTGCCGCCAGTCCTGCCTTTCCATGGCATAACGTGCCGGAAGAGCTGCCAAAGCATAGGCCGATGCATTGCGATTTGTTTTGCTGTAGGGCGGTTGCAATTCAGCCGTTGTTTGAATAATTTCAAGAACATCACTATCATTGCCAAGTTGTAAGTGGGCATAGGCCAAATAATCAAGCGCATGTGTGTAATGAACATTTATTTCACCCGTAGAAACACATATTGCCCATGCGGAATCTGCTGAGATTTTATTCCATTTAATTGCCTTATTCCATAGTCCGAGCCGCGTATAGATATGCGTCATCATATGAGCCGCATGGGGAACATTAGGGGCTATTTCACCATAATGATCAGCAACTTTTAAGGCATTTTCTGCAAGACCCGGCCAATCATTCGCATGAATGCTGTAATGATGCGCGCCCGGGTGATTTGGGCTCTTGCGCAATATTTTATCGGTGATTTGTCCGGATTTTCTTTGTTGCCGGTACGTTGTGTCGCTGGAGTCTGCCGTAGAAATATGGATTAAAGCATAAAAGGCGCGCGCTTCCAAATCGTCAGGATAGGCATCGCTCAGGTCTTTCCACGCGGCCTCAAATTTTTGAAGACGTTGAGGTTCGCTGTATGATACAGCATCTTGGAAATAAGCGTGGGTTGTCCCTAGGTAGGCACTTTCTCTTGGTGAATTACCGCCAATCAGCAAAGCCTTTTCCACAAGCCGGGCTCCGCGATCCAATTCAGAAGATGAGGGCTGATCGGGCCAAAGGGGGTGAATAATGGTCATCGACTGCCCCCAATAAGCAATTGCACAATTTGGATCCGCCTCAGCCGCCATGCCAAATACTAAATTTGCCTCATCATACATCATATGATGTAAA
>UOFW01000251.1_pt1 | contig 10173 bp, 7 predicted proteins | sample 1989241 | NCBI WGS metagenome assembly UOFW01 (sample SAMEA4712195, study PRJEB27164) | hydrothermal vent metagenome | biome: marine basaltic hydrothermal vent biome; feature: marine hydrothermal vent; material: mineral | place: Pacific Ocean | collected 2011-06-14/2011-07-23 | depth 1719 m | reverse complement strand
TAGCTTTACATCTATTGATGCAAATATAAGCTATAGTCTGGGAGCGGTTCTGCGTAATGAATCTGATACGACACTGACCATTGGTGTCGTTAACTTAACGGATCAGAATCCGCCATTTGTTGATATCGCCGGTAGTTACGACCCGCGTTCAGGCGATCCAAGAGGGCGCCGGGCATATATTAAAGTTGGTACGAAATTTTAATATTTGAACTAACAAATATAATTTGTATGCGACGAGAAGCATGTAGCAATTCTTTGGCCATAATTCATTGCCAAAACGCCACATGCTTCTCGATCCAATGGTTTCAGGATGCAAGTATGGATAATATTGCCGGAGGGGAGCTGTCACATAGGGGCCAAATGAAAAGATATTGTAACTGAATCTGAAAATGGGGAAAGGTCACTGCTATTCTTATGGAATATGAGCATTCTTGTCAACGGGGAGAATAAGAACAAAAAATAGTTAAAACCCCTGCCGCCTTGTTGGGGGTCAATACCAATGGCTTTGTTGTTTCGCGCACAATAAATCAAATTACTTTGGATCAAAGGATATTTTATTTTTGAAGGGCAGCTTCGAGGTTTTGGATGAGTTTTAGGGCATCTTTGCTGTGGGATTTTAAGTTATTTTCCACCATATTTTCAAGGCTGTTTAGAAATACTTCATTGGTTTTATCATCTATGCTGGCTTTTTGTTGATGGATTAGAATTCTTTTGAACCAACCGGCAATCTCTGTGGCGAGAGGCCAGCCAAAGGTGCCGGCCTGACCCTGCATATGGTGACAGGTTTGAATGGCTTGGGTAATGTCGCCTGATCCTATAGATTTTTTCAGGGATTGAATATGGTTTCTCAACTGATCAACATAGCCGGTCGCTTCTGAATCTATTATTTTTTGTGCCTTCTGAAGCATGTCTTTCTGCCGCTGAGAAAATTTAACTTTGGTCATGTGATCAATCCCCTTGTTCATTGATTTTTGGTGGAAGCATGTGGGAATTCCGCCGGTCTTCTTCGCCGGCATAATCGATTGTCCGCCGCCTTCGGTCCGGCCCGGAATAGGCTTCGATTTCAACGAAATCTCTTTTGTTGAATAAGGCATTCTCCATTTTTTCCATAATTTGATCCGGCGACACCGGCTTAGCCAGTATTTCGGTCACGCCGGCATCTCGGGCGCTTGTGATAGATTGAAACCCTGTGAAGGCTGTGCAGAGAATGATGGGCAATTTCCGTAAACTGTTATTTTCTTCGTGCCTGATATGTTTGGTGAGTTCCAGCCCGTTTTCTTTCTGGTTCATATTGTCGACAAAAATACAGTCAACGCGCTGCTTGCCCAAGATAGCAATTGCGTCCTCATTATTCGTTGTAACCCTTATGCTCTCGACCTCAAATACTTCTAAAATAGACCTGATAATGGTGACGAGAAATTTATCATCATCGACGATGAGAATTTTTTTATTGGTAAAATCCTGTGCGATTAATTTAACTCCGCCTTTTAAAAATTAAAAAGTAATAATAGCCAACATAATGTCAATATATACGGGAACCATATAAAAGGAATAATTTTAATTTAGCAAAATATTTCTTAAATAATAACGCTTTTATCTTTGGCGGCTTTGGGTATACTTCTGATAAATATATAGAAAATACAGAGGGAAGCGGCATTGGGTATGAAGAATAATAACAAGAAAATATCGCCAGCATCATCGAGGGGATTTAAATGGGGCCCTTTTACGGCCCGCCTGCCTTTGCTTCATATGCGGGTTGAATGGCCGGAATTGCTGCAGGGAGTAGTGGTCGCGGCCTCGACGGGTCTTGCCTTGACGCCGTTGTTGGTTGCTGCATTTGGGCTGACGTTTGAAGAAGCCATCACCATTTCCATATTCCACACGATCTTGATTTCATCCCATGTGGTTCTTTTTGGCGAGCCATTCGCGCCGGGCTGGGTGACCCCCGCGCTGCCCTTGGCGCTGGCGTTTGTTCTGGGGGGGTATGACACCCCGGTGGAGCGGTTTCAGATGATGACGGCTTTGTCTCTTAATCTGGCGGGCCTTATGTTTTTTCTGGGCATTACCGGACTTGGTAAAAAGCTCATTCTTTACATACCGACGGCGATAAAGGCCGGTATTATACTGGGGGCGGCCTTATCCGCGTTCAAGCGGGTTTTTGTGGATGATTTTAAAACAATAGAAGCGATGCCGGTTTCCATGACGCTGGCGTTGATTACATGCCTTGTTGTTTCTTTTTCCCTTCCTTTTCAAGCCCTGAAATTAAAATATAAAAGTCTGGCGGCCCTTGCGAGCCTTGGATTATTACCCGGTTTCATCATTGCGGGGATTGTGGGGACTTATCTGGGGGAAATAACCTTTGATATTCAGTGGGGGCTGCTTGTACCGCCCGTTGGTGATCTGATGAGCAAGGTTTCGCCTTTTTATATCGGCTGGCCGCCCTTGTCCTTTTTCATCGAGGCGATACCGCTTGCCATTATCACCTATACAATTGTTTTTGGCGACTTGCTGACCGGTATTGCCATCATTCGGGAGGCTGAAAAAGCGCGCCCGGATGACAAATTGGACATTGACACTAGCCGTTCGCATATTGTCATTGCGATCAGAAATGCCGTCATGGGAATTGTGGCACCTTTTTTCCCGACGCAGGGGTGTTTGTGGACGGGGGTACATGTGGTTGTTGTCCAGAGATGGGCAGAGGGCAAGGATAAGATGGAAACGCTTGTGGGGGGGATCAGTGCCTATTATTTATACGGTGTTCCTTTTTTATTGCTTTTCCTGCCTGTGGTAACTTTTTTAAAGCCATTCATGCCGATCGCTCTTGTTCTTACCCTTATCTTAACCGGTTTTGCCTGTGCCTATGTGGCCTTATCCATGCCGAAGGGTAAAGAGGAAAGGGGCATCATGCTACTCACGGCATTCTTCCTTGTATTTTTTGCCCCTTGGGTTGGCTTGGTTATTGGTATTCTGGCCGTCCTGCTGCTGTTGGGTACGGGGGCCTTTAAGCTTAAGACAATAAAGTGACCAAATCACGTGATAGCAAGTTCTATCCAGAATATGCTCCCGATACCCGGGATGCTTTTAACACCAATGCTGCCGTCCATAAGTTCAACCAGATGTTTGGTGATAACAAGGCCTATACCGGTGCCTTCAATGTTATTTTTTGCGTTCAGACGTTCGAAGGACGTGAATAACCGGTTGATTTCCTGCTTGGTTAACCCTTTGCCTTGATCTTTAATATAAATTCGCAAGCGCTGGTCATCCATAATTTCAGCATCCAGTGTGATTTGACCCTGTTTGCGATTATATTTTACGGCATTGGAGAGAAGGTTAATCATAACCTGTTTTAACCGTGTGAAGTCAGCACGTACCCTATAGTCCTTATTGCTGATGTTATCTTCTAAATTCAGATGGCGTTCTTTTGCATCTTTGCTGATTAAGGGGATCGTTTGGCGTAAAATATCATCCATACAAACCTGCTCCATGGAAATTTCCAGTTTGCCGGTTTCAACTTTGGCAAGATCCAGAACCTCGTTAATCAGGTCGAGCAGGTGATGGCCCGCCTCAAGGATCTCTTTGACATTACCCCGTTGGGTATCGTTAAAGCCATCGGCATCAAATTCTAGCATCTGGGCAAAGCCAAGAATGGCGTTCATAGGTGTTCTGAGCTCGTGGCTCATGCGGGATAAGAATTCAGACTTGGCCTGATTGGCCCGTTCTGCTTCATCACGGGCCTCCCGCATATCCATGGTGCGTTTTGTGACGAGTTTTTCAAGGTTTTCCTGATGCTGTTCGAGTTCCCTTTGAGCCAGTTTGATTTTTGTAATATCTGTAATCGTGCCAACGTAGGAGAGTATATTGCCTTGGGGATCATATTCGGCAAGAGATTGGCCGTAAACCCAGATCACGCGACCATCAGGTTTAAGAAACCGATATTCCAGAGAAAGCAGCCGATTTTCCTTTTTGGATTTTTCCCATTCGGCGAAGGCCCTTTCCCGGTCGTCGGGATGCATGCAGTTTATCCAGCCATCGCCTAGGAGTTCGCTCTCCGGATGGCCGGATATTTCTTCATAACTGCTGTTAACAAAAATACATTCCCCTTGTGCGTTTGACTGGAAAATACCCACAGGCGTGGCATGGGCAATCTTGATAAAGCGTTGTTCACTGGCTTTTAAGGCTTCTTCGGCGGCTTTAATCTCACTTATGTCACGGGCAACGATGGCCATATTGATGGGTTTTGCAGTGTCAGGATGCTCAATTCGGAAAATATCAAGCCAAACAGGTTTTCGTTTGTCATTGGTAAAATTGCGAAAATCTGTCTCGCCAAACCAGCGACCTCTTGTCATGACGTCGGGCAAGATTTTATCCTTAAAATCCTTGCGGGTGTCTTTGTGGAAAAAATCTGATGTATATGTGCCAGAAGAAATTTCGTTTTCGTTAACATTGACCAAATCATAGCCCGCATCATTCAAAAATTGAAGATTGCCTTCCATATCAGAGATGCCAATAAAATCGGGGGAATATTTTACAATGGAAATGAGCCTCTTGATTTCCACTTCCGATTGTTTGCGTTCGGTAACATCCGTGCCAATGGAAAGTATGCCTACAATAGAATCGTTAGTATTATTGATGATTATTGAATTCCATTCGATTTCGCGCTCTTCTCCTTCACGCGTAAGGATGGGACTGACGATGCTCCGATCTGGTATTATTTGCGTGGGATCCATCAACAAATCCCGAATGTTCCCGTGGTTCCGTTCCGGTAGAAAACCGGAAACCCAATCCATGCCTTTCAATTCATCCAGCGGGTAGCCGCTGAGTTTTTCGAAATAAGGATTTGCATGTTGAATGGTTAGATCAGGATTAAGCAATAATATAATAACGGGGGCTGTATTGATGAGGCGGTTGGAAAAATCACGTTCGCGCCGGAGTTCATTCTGCGCCGTTGTCAGGTTGGTCAAGCTGGTACGGACATGGCGCAAAAAAAACAAAATGCTGAATATGCCAATTAAGATCAGGGAGGTAATCAGACCTAATAGCTTTAAGGATGTTCCCTGTTCATGATCATCATAAGACAAACGCATGTCTTGGTAGGCCTGCTGATGTAAAATTTGCAATTGATGTGTTGTCGATATTAACAAGGCAAGTGTATCATCTATCGTCTGGCTTGAGTAAGCGGCGGTAGACAGCAGGTTTGTTAAATCATTCTGCACCTTTTTATGGGCTGTTTTTAAAAGCGTCTCTATTGTTTTGAACTCAAAACCGGTGTGCATTTTCTGATGAAATTGGATATTTTCAACAAGTTCATTTATTTCATGTATGAGCGAACTTGTTTTTTCCCGCTTCAGAAACGCGATTTGTGCGGGCGTTAAATATAGGCCGCTGCCAAAGCTGCCAGCCTTATCCGTTTGGCCAATTTCCTGATCTCGAAACCAGATCCTTGCCTCGTCGATGACCCGTAATAATTCCATCGCCTTATTGCTGATGGCCAGATGATAGTCGTTGATGAGGGTATCTCTTCGTTCATGTTCATTATGCCCCCATTGCAATAAAGCAAGAATAGCCACGAAGATAATGATCACGATACATATCAGGCCATAAACACTGCGTTGTATCTGTTTGTTCTGTTGTGTGGTTTTGCTAAGGCTCATGGCGTGTCTTTTTGTTGTTCCATATGACGGATGACTTGCTCCAGCTCCTTGAAATTATCATGGGTCACGGGGATATAATAATTCGCGCCAAGTTTTTTCATTAAGGCTTTATCGCTATCCTTATGATTTAAGCATAAAAAGCTATCACGAATTTCTATAGTCAATCGCTTGCTGATATCCGGCTGCAAGGCCCAGACATTGTCGCTGAAAGGGGGGGATTGCCATATAATTTTGACCATATTGTTATTTAATTTCCCGCTCAGGAACATGCTGTTTACGATGCCGGAATTGGCTATGCCAACTTCCGCAATTCCATCTCGCACCCACTCTGCGGTAAGGTCATGCGCTCCCGTATATTGAATGGTTCCAAAGAATTCTTCCGGGATGATATTCATCTCTTTCAGGAAATATCGCGGCATAATATGCCCTGAGGTCGATAGCTCAGACCCAAATGCCAATGAGGCCCCCCGAAGGTCGGTGATGTCTTTTGCGGGATTATCGGCATGGACAAGGGCGACACTTCTGAAATGACCATCAACGTCTCGCATAACAAGCGGTACAGCCCTGTTTTTAAGATGTGCCTTAACATATATAACACCGCCAAATAAGGCCAGATCAATTGCTTTTTCATCAAATAACCGTAACAACTCTTCGTAGGAATCGGGGATGATCAATTGCGTCTTTAAACCAGTGCGAGACCCAATATGCTTGAGTAATTCCTGATATGTGGCCTGAATTCTGTCTTTATTCTGATCCGGCAATACCGCAACGCGCAGAATGTCAATGCTTCTTGTTTCTTCTTTTTCGCCGCAGCCAGAAACCAAAAGGGCCAGGGAAAGGGCCGTGATCATGGCCAGAAAAAGGGAAGCAAATTGCCCTCTGCCAAATTGTCTTCTATATGATTTTGAAATAGGGTGAACCGTCAGGATTTCCCGTCTCCTTTTTAACTACCCATCAATGCGTATTATCCATGGGTTAGGTGATGAGTTTGCCATTTTCAAACAAAAAGGGCAACATCCCTTTGACGTTAGCGCATTATCAGAAATATTTGCTTTTAATATTTATATTTTGTAACCTGCCTCAATCAAAAAAACAGGGGCTTAAAAAAATAATGACAAACGAAACAAATGTTGCTCGTCAAACGGGTATTCTTGGCTGGGTAGAGCGTACAGGAAACAAGCTGCCTGACCCGGTATTCATATTTTTTTACTTAATATTGTTTCTGGCAATCATCAGTGCTGTTTTTGCCGCGATGGGCCTGAATGCGGTGCATCCGACGGCGACGGCGACGGATGGCAGTGCAATATTGGTTGAAGCGACAAGCCTTTTTTCTGCTGATAATATTCAGCGGTTGCTTGTTGAGATGCCAAAAACCATGACCCACTTCCACCCCTTGGGCTATGTGCTTGTGGTCATGCTGGGCGCGGGCGTTGCAGAGCGATCCGGGCTTTTTGGCACGGCCATGCGCGCCGGCGTACGCAAGGCCCCGACTTTTCTGCTAACCCCTGCGGTGGCTCTGGTTGCCATGCTGGGTAATCTGGCGGCTGATGCGGCTTATGTTGTGCTTATTCCCCTTGCCGGCATTCTTTATGCCTCGGCCAATCGTAATCCCATTGCGGGCATAGCTGCCGCCTTTGCCGGGGTATCCGGGGGGTTTTCCGCGAATCTTCTTCCGGGTCAGCTTGACGCGCTTTTGTTCGGCATAACGGAAACCGCTGCCGAAACGTTAGATCCAATGTGGGATGCCAATATTGCCGGGAACTGGTATTTCATTGCCTTTATGACCGTCTTGTATCTGCCCACCATTTGGTATGTAACAGACAGAATAATTGAACCTCGTCTTGGCAAATGGAATCCGGACAAAAGCAATATGGAAATTAATATTGATGAGGGCAATCAGGATATCTCAAGCGATGAGAGTAAAGGATTGCGCTGGGCGGGGTATGCCACAATTGGGGTGATTGCGCTTTGGGTGTTTCTGACCCTTGGCCCCGGAACGCCTTTAATCAACGAAGCGGCAAAGCCTGAGGCACAGCTAACGCCATTTTACCGCAGTCTGGTTGCAGGGTTCTTGGTTTTATTCTTGGCCACCGCCTGTGCCTATGGCAGCGCGACGGGCACCATTAAAAACCACCGCGATGTTGTTTCCATGATGAGCAATTCAATGGGCGACATGGCCTATTATCTGGTTTTAACTTTTGGCGCGGCGCATTTTGTCGCCATGTTTAATTGGTCTAATCTGGGACTGATTTTTGCCATTCAGGGCGCAGATGTCATCGAAACCTCTGGTATGCCCATGCCGGCAATTATCATTATGATGATACTTCTTACGGGCCTGATAAATCTGTTCGTTGGATCAGCCAGTGCCAAATGGGCATTGTTAGCCCCGGTTCTCGTGCCTATGTTGATGCTGCTTGGCATTAGCCCCGAAATGTCAACGGCGGCATATCGTGTTGGGGACAGTGCGACAAATATCATTACGCCATTGATGGTTTATTTTCCTCTTATTCTGCTTTTTTGTAAACGATGGAATGATGAATTTGGCTTGGGTAGTTTAACGGCTGTGATGCTGCCTTATTCTATTGCCTTGTTGGTGGTAGGCATCACGATGACCGCCTTCTGGGTATTGTTTGACCTCCCCCTGGGCCCCTCAGCCACAATGAGCTATATTCTGCCGGGCAGCCCGTCTTGATGTTGCTGATTTAAAAGCTCAAATTAAAAGCATTGAGATCAGAATCAATTAATTCTGATCTCATTACTTTTGGTCTGTACTTAAGATTCACGTTTTTCTTAACCAGTTTATTCAAATAATTTAAAGCCTTGGATGAAATGAATGAATAAGGGGAATCGGCTTTGTTTGTCCCGTATTTCCATATAATATATGCAGCTTTCAGCTTCATTAAGAGACTGTTTCTAGAAAATATACTTATTTTTTTGTTGACGTTTGTGAAAATAACCAGTTTATAACGGATAAGTTTGATTATTACATATTAAAGATACCCACTTTCCTTTCGATGTTGTTTGGTTTAGTTGAGGGTAATGGTCGTAAGTCATTATCAGACGAGACAATCCAGCAGCAAGGTTGCGGTTGGAAATATAACGACATTTGCATAAGGAAAATAAAATGGCAACTGGTACAGTAAAATGGTTTAACCCAACAAAGGGTTTTGGTTTCATCGAGCCTGTAGACGGCGGCGGCGATGTGTTTGTTCACATTAGTGCGGTTCAACAATCAGGCCTTAATGGTCTGGACGAAGGTCAAAAGATCGAGTTTGATGTTCAAGAAGAAAGAGGCAAGCAGTCAGCTTGTAACTTAAGAGACGCGTCTTAATTTAAAGCCGTCTTGAACGTATTTTAAGAAACACGGGTAATTTTATTGCCCGTGTTTTTTTTATGTGGCATAGATTCGACACTGACCTGATGGATCCGGAAATTACGCTCTGGAGCCACGGGTTATTTTTTTAAGCGGTAGGCGAGCTGGGGTCTACTGATGCCAAGTATTCGGGCGGCAGCAGATAGATTCCCGCCCGCCTTAGCCACTGCGGAATCAATGAGGGTTTTTTCAAGATGTTCTAATCCGACATTCTGTGCAATCAGGCTATCGATAATAACGTCCATATGTTGTGGGTCGCCGGATATGTCGCCTTCTTCTGCATCAGATAAATTGTTTACTGAGCCGTTCTTATTAACTCTAAGAAGAGGTATTGTAACTTCTTCGCCGAATGTAAATAGGTGAGAGAGATCGATAGCGCCGTTATTCGGGGCGAGAATGACCCCGCGCTCCACGAGATTTTCCAGTTCCCGGATATTTCCAGGCCAATCATAATTTAAAAATCCGTCAATGGCGCGGGAGGTAAAGCCCGTTATATTTCTCTTGTAACGGGTGCCATATTTCTTCAGAAAGTGATTGATCAGAAGCGGGATATCGGCTTTGCGCTCGCGCAGGGGCGGAATATGGATGGGGAAGACATTGAGACGGAAATATAAATCTTCCCGGAAGCGCCCCGCCTTTATTTCTTGTTTCAAATTTACATTTGTCGCGGCAATGACTCTGATATCTATATCCGTGGTTTTTTTGCTGCCGACCCGTTCGACTTGATGTTCTTGCAGAACGCGCAGTAATTTTCCCTGAGCGGCCAGAGATAATGTGCCAATTTCATCCAGAAAAATGGTTCCCGTATCCGCGCGTTCAAATCGTCCTGCCCGCGCCTCTGTCGCGCCGGTATAGGCCCCTTTGTCTACGCCGAATAATTCTGATTCCAGAAGATTATCAGGGATGGCGGCACAATTCACGGCAACATATGGGCCATCCTGCCGTTCGCTTATTTGATGCAATGTATGGGCAAACATCTCTTTTCCGACGCCTGATTCCCCAAGGAATAATACCGTTGCGGTCGTTCTGGCCACCTTGTCCAGCATATGACATGCCACGTTAAAGGCGGCCGATGCTCCGACCATAGAGGCGGCTATTTTATGGTGAAATTCGGTTTTTGGTCCATAACTTTGTTCTGTATCCAGAGCC
>UOFW01000131.1_pt1 | contig 10278 bp, 8 predicted proteins | sample 1989241 | NCBI WGS metagenome assembly UOFW01 (sample SAMEA4712195, study PRJEB27164) | hydrothermal vent metagenome | biome: marine basaltic hydrothermal vent biome; feature: marine hydrothermal vent; material: mineral | place: Pacific Ocean | collected 2011-06-14/2011-07-23 | depth 1719 m | reverse complement strand
TAAAATTTCTTTGTAAAAACATATGGCATATTCATGATTCCCCTTGATATTCGCGGAAACATTTCGCATGTTTACGCCAAATGACATCATAAAATTTAAATCAGGAATTTGACGGCATATGAGCATACGACCATACCGTGACATTTTGCGCCGGAAATCACGGCAGATCATGGTGGGGGATGTTCCCGTGGGTGGGGATGCGCCCATCTCGGTTCAAACCATGACCAACAGCCTGACCACTGATGTGAAAGCAACGATTGGGCAGATCAGGCAGGCCGCAGCGGCCGGCGCGGATATTGTTCGTGTTTCCTGCCCGGACAAGGAATCAACGGCCGCTTTGCGCGATATTATTCCCGAAGTTTCGGTACCTATCGTTGCGGATATTCATTTCCATTACAAACGGGCTATTGAGGCGGCAGAGGCGGGGGCGGCCTGCCTGCGGATTAATCCGGGAAATATCGGATCCGAGGATCGGGTGCGCGAGGTCGTTAAGGCGGCGAAGGATCATGGCTGTTCCATGCGGATTGGGGTGAATGCGGGATCGCTGGAGAAACATCTGCTGGAACAATATGGCGAGCCTTGCCCCGATGCCATGGTGCAGAGCGCGCTGGAACATGCGCGAATTCTGGAAGATAATGATTTTTTTGATTTTAAAATCAGCGTTAAAGCCTCGGATGTATTTTTAGCGGTCGCCGCCTATCAGGGTTTGGCAGAAGCTTGTGATTACCCCCTGCATTTAGGCATTACTGAGGCGGGCGCTTTGCGCGCAGGCACGGTGAAATCCTCTATTGGTATGGGCATGCTGCTCTGGTCGGGTATTGGCGATACGATCCGCGTATCCTTGTCGGCGGATCCGGTGGAAGAAGTCAAAGTTGGCTTTGATTTGTTGAAAAGTCTGGATATTCGCCACCGGGGGGTCAGAATTATCTCCTGCCCCTCTTGCGCGCGCCAAGCCTATCCGGTTATTAAAACCGTGGAATTGATGGAACGCAGGCTGGATCATATTACAACGCCGCTCAGTTTGAGCATCATTGGCTGTGTGGTCAATGGCCCGGGCGAAGCGCGAGAGACGGACATTGGCCTGACCGGCGGCGGCAATGGCACTCATATGGTGTATCTGAATGGTATGTCTGATCATAAAATTGATGATGACGGGCTTGTGGAACATATTGTGAGTCTGGTCGAGAAAAAAGCCGCCGAATTAGAGGCAGGGCAGATCAAAGATCAAGGAGAGTAAACCAGTGGCGAAAGCACAAAAGGGCCCTAAATTACAACCAGTAAGGGGCACCCATGACATCATGGGCGACAAGGCACGGAGATTTCAGTATATAAATAAGATCTTTCAGGATATTGCCAAACGCTTTGGCCATGAAGAAATCAGCACGCCCATCTTCGAATTTACCGAGGTGTTTAACCGCACCCTCGGTGAGACATCCGATGTGGTTTCAAAAGAGATGTATAGCTTTGAAGATCGGGGCGGGGAATCTTTGACCCTGCGGCCAGAATATACCGCCGGCATTGCCCGCGCCTTTATATCAAATGGTCTGCAACAATCCTTGCCGTGCAAATTTTTTGGTTTTGGCCCCATGTTTCGTTACGAGCGCCCTCAAAAGGGAAGGATGCGGCAATTCCATCAAATTGACGTTGAAATATTGGGCGTGCCGGAACCACAGGCGGATATCGAGGTTTTGGCACTTGCCGCAACACTTCTTGATAAGCTTGGCTTAAAGGATGACGTGACTTTGGAAATTAACAGTCTTGGCGATAAAGAAAGCCGGGATAATTATCGGGATGCCTTGGTTGAGTATTTTACCGCCCATAAGGATGGTTTGAGCGAAGACAGCCTGACCCGCTTGGAAAAAAACCCTATGCGTATCTTGGACAGCAAGGATGACGGCGACCGCGCGCTCGTGGAAAAGGCCCCGCGTATTTCCGACCATTATAACGCGGCAACCAAAGCCTTCTTTGATGAGGTGCGGGTGGGTCTGGACGCGCTTGATATTACCTATGTCATCAACGAACGTCTGGTGCGCGGCCTTGATTATTACAGCCATACGGCCTTTGAATTTATCACTACAAAACTTGGCGCACAGGGAACGGTTCTGGCAGGCGGTCGTTATGACGGTCTGATCGAAAAGATGGGCGGCCCTGCTACGGCGGGCATTGGTTGGGCGGCGGGCATGGAACGTCTGGCGGAATTGATTGACCCTCTATTAATGGATAAGGAAAAACGACCCATAGTTATTGTTCCCGTGAACGCAAATTGTCAAATGGAAGCTATGAAAATCGCACATAAATTGCGCACAGAAGGTCTTACGGTTGATATGGGCTATCGCGGCAATATGGGAAAACGCCTGAAGCGCGCCAATAAAGCCCATGCCGATGAAGCCGTGATTATTGGCGAAGATGAACTGGCGCGCGGCATGGTCATGATCAAGAATTTAAATGATGGTAAGCAACAGGAAGTCGCTCTGGATAATGTCTTAGGTTATTTAAAGCAATACCTTTCTTTGGAAGTTAAAAAATTATGATACCTCAAGAACGGCTACAACAATTGATCACCCGTCATGAAGAATTGGAACATATGATGTCCCAGTCGGCGGAATTATCTTCTGAAGAAATTGTCAAGCTTTCCAAGGAATATGCCGATCTGACCCCGGTCGTGAAGGTGGCCAGTGATTATTTGTCCCTGATCCGTGAAATGCAGGAACTGGCAGAAATGATCACAGACAGTGATGGGGACGGCGAGATGAAAGAGCTGGCAGAAATGGAACTGCCAGAGTTGAAAAAAAAGCTTCCTGCCCTTGAGCGGGAAATGGAAATCATGCTTCTGCCCAAAGATGTGGATGATGATAAAAACGCCTTGCTTGAAATTCGCGCCGGGACGGGCGGGGATGAGGCCGCCCTTTTTGCCGGTGACCTGTTTCGCATGTATCAGCGATTTGCCTTGCTGGAAGGCTGGAAGTTTAATGTGGTCAGCTCCTCCAGCAGTGATGTGGGCGGCTTTAAAGAAGTGATCATTTCCGTATCGGGAAAAGGCGTTTTTGCGAAGCTTAAATATGAATCAGGCGGCCACCGGGTTCAGCGGATTCCGGAAACAGAAACCGGCGGGCGTATCCATACGTCGGCGGCGACCGTGGCGGTGATGCCCGAAGTAGAAGAGGTTGATATCAAGCTTGATGACAAGGATATCCGTATTGATATTTTTCGCGCCAGCGGCCCGGGAGGCCAGAGCGTTAATACCACCGACAGCGCGGTGCGCCTCACCCATCTTCCCACAGGCATTACGGTTCAGCAGCAGGATGAAAAATCCCAGCTTAAAAATCGCCAAAAAGCCATGAAAGTTCTTATGGCCCGCGTATATGATGCCGAACGGGCCAAGCGGGATGCAATACGGTCTGCGGATCGCAAGGAACAAGTGGGCAGCGGGGACAGATCAGGCCGCATTCGAACCTATAATTTCCCTCAGGGGCGCCTGACAGATCACCGGATTAATCTGACATTATATAAATTGGATCAGATCGTTGCCGGTGATGCCCTGGGCGAGGTTATCACTGCATTAATCACCGAAAATCAGGCCGCGCAGATGGCTGAGATGAACAGCTGATCATTTGTGGTTGCGGGTTTTTTCTGTTTGCGCAAGGGCCGTTTTTAACCGATCAAATGCGCCGGAATATTTTTGTATCAAGGCCGTTTGGGCGTCGGTGCAGGGGACCGCAGGATCGACAGTGCGATCAAGAAGGTCAAGGCGCTGCCATTGATCCGCGTCCAAGGCAAAATGCCTGTTGCTCAATAGCCCTTGCGGATTTTCGTAAAAATAACGCAGCATGCGGTTATAATCAGAAGGACAAAAACCCGCGCGACCCAATATGTGCCCAGTGACCTTGTCCGCATCCAATTCATGCTCTGCCTTAATGATATCGGTTTTATTAACCGCATAATCATAATTTTTATTCTGATATCCGGGCCGTTCACTGATGCCCAGGCTGGAACCCGGACCTTTATCGTGAAAGCTGCCGGTGGCTTGGGGCACATTTGTTTCATCAGGATACTCTGGCCGGATAATAGATTTTAAATAGTCCCCCGAAGAGGGTCGTTCCTGATCAGACCGCTCCCCTTCTGGCAGTGGCGGCGTTGAAAAATTGTCCAGCCCTATATGCGCCGTCATATGGGCCATTGTTGCCACCAATTGATTTAATGTCTTCATATGTTTTAAGAGCTTATAAGAAAAATGGATCGATGTGGGGGTGGTGCTCATCACATGTTTTTCATTTGTTGTGATATAGACCGTTATGTCATGACCAATGCCGCTGGCTTTGGTAAGGCGGCTTTGAATGTCCTGAAGGAAGGCTGTTTCTATAGGGTTCTTAGCTGAAGCGGGGAATATAACAGTATATGCGGCGATGAGGCCGCCGGTCAAAATTTTCGAAATAATATTGCCTGTTTTCATAAACTTCCTCACTATGCTATGACACGAACCATAGCATTAAAATCAGGATGAATAAAATTAAATATGGCTTCGTTAAGAGATATAAGAAACAGGGCGATCCAAAAGCTTGATCAGGGGGGAAATGAAACATCTGGTCTGGATGTGGATTTATTGTTGGAAGAGGCAACAGGCTTGACGCCGCTGGATTTTATTTTGACTCCGGGCCGGCATATAAATTCGGCGCAGGAAGCCGATTTTCAGACGCTTCTTGACCGGCGGCTTCTGCGAGAGCCCATATCTCAAATACTTGGCAGAAAGGATTTCTGGACGTTGACATTTAAGGTCAGCCGTCATTGCCTCACGCCCCGGCCAGATAGTGAAGTCCTGATTGAGGCGGCGCTTAAATCCATAGCAGACAAGAAGAAACCCTTAAAAATACTGGATTTGGGAACGGGGAGCGGATGCCTTATTCTTTCCCTGTTGTCCGAATTGCCGCACAGCATGGGCACGGCTGTTGATATATCAGACAAGGCGCTTGATCTGGCAAAAGAAAATGCCCGGCGGCTGGGTTTTCAAGAAAGATGCACATTCATTCTGAGCGATTGGGCGCAGGCGTTGCCGCCGGGGGAGAGGTTTGACATTATCCTGTGTAATCCGCCCTATATCGCCGAAGAAGAGGCAGAAACCCTCGCCCCGGACGTGCATGATTATGAGCCCCATATCGCGTTATTTGCCAAAGATAACGGCATTGAAGAATATCAAAAACTTGGTAAAATCCTCCCCGGTCTGATAACAGCCGGGGGCCACGCCTTTCTTGAAATTGGCCATGAACAAGGGCTGCGGGCGGAAAATATTTTTAAAAATAAAGGCGCTCACAATATTCGGATAATGCAAGATCTGGCGGGCCGAGACCGCTGCATAGCGCTTGATTTTTAAAAAAGCGGCGGAAAATAAAAAATTAAGTTGGCATTTGGCCAGTAAAGCGGTAATGTAAGGCCACTCTTTGAGAGAGTGTAAGGGTCCGAGATGATTATGACATCATAAAATATGATTATGGCATTATAAAACTCCGGAAAAACAAACCCCAGATATTTAATATTTGAAAAAGTAACCGCTGTTAGGCAGAATGGGTCGCATGTTTTATTGTGAACAATATGCTTAATTCAGCCCTTATTTAGCGTAGTTTTCATGAATCATAATCAAAATGCGAGACAGCATAGGCAGCCGCGTTCAGGCCAGTCCAATAAGTCTCATAAGTCTCATCAGCATAATAATCAAAAACGCGGCGGCAAGTCGCGGCAAAATAATAACCGTGGGCAGCAATCCAATTCGCCGACACGGCAAATGGATAGCCGTGGCCCGGCGGGAAATCAGCGGGGAACAGCGGTTCAGCTTTATGAAAAATATAAAACATTAGCGCAAGACAGGCGGGCAACAGATCGACTTGAATCAGAATCCCTGTCCCAGCATGCGGATCATTATTACCGCGTATATGCTGAATTTGCCGCAACAGAGGCCGCGAATAAAGCGGCCCATGATAAAGAAGTTGCCCGTAAAGCGCTGGAAGAGGCGGAACGCCGCGCCAATGCTAAACCTGCAGAAGACGTGAGGCAGAATGATCATCCGGAACAACCTCTTGAATCTAAGGATAGCCCTAAAAAACCAGATCATAATAATAAGCCCAAAAAGCCGATATATGTGGCAAAAGACACCCCGGCCGATGATCCGGCGCAAGATGAGCCGGAACAACCGGCCTTAAAGCTTGATCTTGATGTACCAAAGAAAAAGCCCGTAAAAAAGCCTGTACGCAAGGCCGCTAAAAAAGCAGATGAGAAAATAGCGGCGAAGCCTGCTAAGCTTCAAGAAGACGGGTCAGAAATTATAACAGACAATATAGCTGAAGACAGCGCGCCGCCTAAAAAGAAGCGCGTACGCGCCGCAAAGGCATCAGAAAAACCGCCGGAAGAAATAATTATAGCAACAGACGCTGAAGCCTAAAACGATAAAAACAGCGTTTTTTCAGGGATTTTTTAAGAAGGTCGGGGAATATATTCCCCGACCTTTATTTTTTGCAAAGATGACCCGGATTTATTCCTGTTTTTAACAAAAAAAAGCCGGGCCCCTCTTGTGTGATATATATACCACATTACATATAGAATATATTGTTTTTGACAAAGGAGTTTGAGGGACATGGATTTTGAAAAATATACTGACCGGACAAAGGGTTTTATTCAGTCTGCCCAAGGCTATGCCATTCGGGAAGGCCACCAGAGATTCACGCCGGAACATATTTTAAAGGTTATCCTTGAAGATAAAGAAGGTTTGGCGGCCAATTTAATGACTGCGGCGGGCGCCGATGCCAAAATGGCCCTCAAGGCGGTCACGGCAGAGGTTCTGGGCTATCCAAAAGTTGAAGGCGGCGGCGCGGGCCAATTATATCTTTCCGCAGAAACCGCGCGCCTGTTTGAAAATGCCGAAGAGATTGCCCAAAAAGCCGGTGATGATTATGTGACGGTGGAGCGGTTATTGCTGGCGCTTGTGTTGGCCAAAGATACCAAATCATCAACAATGTTAAAATCTGCGGGCCTGACAGCGCAAAATTTAAATGCGGCCATTAATGACATTCGTAAAGGCCGCACCGCTTCCAGTGCCAGTGCCGAAGATAGTTATGATGCGCTCAATAAATATGCGCAGGATTTAACCCAGTCGGCTCGTGACGGCAAACTGGATCCTGTCATTGGCCGGGACGAAGAAATTCGCCGCACCATACAGGTTCTCTCGCGGCGGCGGAAAAACAACCCCGTATTAATTGGCGAACCGGGCGTTGGTAAAACGGCCATTGTCGAAGGATTGGCGCTGCGTATTGCCAATGGTGATGTGCCCAGCAGCCTGAGCGAAAAACGGGTTATGATGCTGGACATGGGGGCGATGATTGCCGGGGCCAAATATCGCGGAGAATTCGAAGAACGCTTAAAAGCGGTATTGCAGGAAGTCTCGGCCTCTGATGGCGAAATCATACTGTTCATTGATGAAATGCACACCATTGTCGGCGCGGGGGCGAGCGAAGGCTCCATGGATGCCTCCAATCTTTTAAAACCGGCTTTGGCCCGCGGCGAGCTTCATTGTATTGGCGCGACCACATTGAGTGAATACCGTAAATATGTGGAAAAAGATGCCGCTCTGGAACGGCGTTTTCAGCCGGTGATGGTGGTTGAACCCACGGTGGAAGATACGATTTCCATCTTGCGCGGCCTGAAAGAAAAATACGAACTTCATCATGGCATTCGCATTACCGATAGTGCGACTGTTGCGGCGGCCGTTTTGTCTCATCGTTATATCAATGACCGGTTTTTGCCCGATAAAGCCATTGACCTTATGGATGAGGCGGCATCACGCATTAAAATGGAAGTGGACAGCAAGCCAACCGAACTTGATGAATTAGACCGGCGGATCATTCAGCTAAAGATCGAAAAAGAAGCCCTGCATAAAGAAAAAGACAAGGCCTCGCAGGAAAGATTGCAAAAGCTCGAAAAGGAACTGGGTGATCTGGAGCAAAAATCTGCCAGCATTACGGCCCAGTGGAATTTGGAGAAAGCCCGCATTGCCGGCGATGTGAAAATCAAGGAACAGCTTGACCAGGCCCGCATCGAATTGGAGCAGGCCGAACGGCGCGGTGATCTGGCCAAAGCCGGCGAACTGGCTTATGGCATTATCCCTAAATTGGAAGAAGCCTTAAAAGCCGCCGAGGCGCAAGAGGACGGCGATACAGAGAATCTGTTATTGAAAGAAGAGGTGCGCGAAGAAGATATCGCCGCCGTGGTCAGCCGCTGGACAGGCGTTCCCGTTGATAAAATGCTCGAGGGGGAGCGCGAAAAACTGGTTCAGATGGAAGAATATATTGGCAAAAGAGTGATCGGACAGCATGAAGCGGTCAAGGCGGTTTCTGCCGCCGTGCGCCGCGCGCGCGCGGGATTGCAAGATAAAAACCGCCCGATCGGATCCTTTTTATTCCTGGGGCCCACCGGGGTCGGCAAGACCGAATTGACCAAGGCGCTGGCGGAATTCTTATTCGATGATGAACATGCCATGGTGCGCATTGATATGTCTGAGTTTATGGAAAAACATGCGGTATCCCGACTTGTGGGCGCGCCGCCCGGCTATGTGGGCTACGAAGAAGGCGGCGTCTTGACCGAGGCTGTGCGCCGGCGGCCCTACCAGATTATTTTGTTTGACGAGGTGGAAAAAGCTCATCCTGATGTCTTTAACATTTTGCTTCAGGTGCTTGACGATGGCCGCCTGACTGATGGGCAAGGCCGGACGGTTGATTTCACCAATACTTTGATAATTTTGACCAGTAATTTGGGCAGCGATGTGCTGGCGGGTCTTGAGGATGATCAGGATGTGGAAGCCGTGCGGGGTCAGGTCATGGAGCATGTACGCGCCGCTTTTCGTCCGGAATTTCTTAACCGCCTTGACGAAGTCACCTTGTTTCACCGCCTTGCGCGCAGTGATATGCACGGCATTGTGGATATTCAGCTGCGTCATCTGGAAAAACTATTGGCGGACCGAAAACTTACCCTTGAACTGGACAGCAGTGCCAAAGATTGGCTGGCCCACGCAGGCTATGATCCGGTTTACGGCGCCCGGCCCTTAAAACGGGTTATTCAGCGCGCCCTGCAGGACAGGCTTGCCGATTTGATTTTGGCCGGCGATATCCATGATGGTGAAAATGTCACCGTTACAGCCGGTAAGGATGGGCTGGAATTATCGAGATGATTTTGGCGGGGTTAAATTTTGCCCCTCCAGAATTTTTTGTAAATCTTCTGTTATGGCATCGCCCGGAAAAGGGCTGATGTCATGACTTTCATAGTTCCATAGAAATAAGCGATAAGGATCATAATGATCAAACTTGTCATTGCCATCAAAATCTATTCTGCCGCGAATTAAAAAATAGGGTAGGTTTTGATCCGTGATAAAGGAAATATTATTCAATTCCGGTACGGCGAGTTTGCTTAATTTTTCACTCGCGAAGCTATATATATAATAGTCATCAAGCGTGTCTTTTTTGCGATCTTTTATTTCGGACAGACGAAAGGTTTGAAGAAGGGCAAAATGGCTGTCATGATATTTATGAATATTAATATGGCGCACCAACAACCGCTGATTAAAGAGCTTTTTTATGCTATTGTTGGTTGTATTATATATTAAAATATTATTATATTTTCCGCCTGATCGGCCATAATAAGCATCTGTCATGCCCATTTTCATTGAGCGCAGGCCAATATTTTCTCTTTCTTGCTCATTTTTAAGCGTCGTCTGGGAAACCGGAATAATATAATAGGGGCTGGTCACGGTTTTTTTGCTGCCGTCCTCTTGGGGGATATGGTCTGTCCACGCCCAAAATCCCCGCTCATAAGATATGGTTTGGGCAAATTTATTATTTTTAACCAGTTCGATAACCTTGTGATCGGGCAGAGGCGTATGGTCGGGCCTTGTCCAGTCTTTATAGAAATCCATGGCGATCACGATAAGAGAAACAGTCGCAAATATGGCAATAGCACTTCCCATTATGGCGAATAGAATCTGATTAAATTTTTGTAATTTGGACATGGTGTCTCCCCGGACGGATGTTCAAATCACGATAGATTAATTAGCGTGTTATTTCAATGAGGAAATTCGCGGTGTAATGGTTCAGGTGTTTTGAGACTCCTGCGTTTTCCCAGAGAGGGCCTTTTCAATATAGGCCAACGGGGTTTCACCTTCCAGTGCATTATGCGGTCGGTATGAGTTATATTTATCGAGGCTTTTGTCGAGGTCGTAGCGCAGAGCCCCGATGTTGTCGGCCAATA
>UOFW01000004.1_pt1 | contig 10836 bp, 10 predicted proteins | sample 1989241 | NCBI WGS metagenome assembly UOFW01 (sample SAMEA4712195, study PRJEB27164) | hydrothermal vent metagenome | biome: marine basaltic hydrothermal vent biome; feature: marine hydrothermal vent; material: mineral | place: Pacific Ocean | collected 2011-06-14/2011-07-23 | depth 1719 m | reverse complement strand
AAGCCAGATAAAAAGAATCCAGAAAGACACCATTTAATTTTCCCCTTAGAAAACATCTTGCTTTATAGATTTATCTTTTAACATATAGGAAAAATCCGGCTTTGGCTACTGATCAGAATGAGCGGGGACGGGCCATATTTCTTTGGTTCCAAGGGCGTATGAAATGCCAAATATAAGGCAAATCGCTGAACTCCAGATAAGGAATGCATCAAATATTTGCGGCATTAAGAAATAGATCGGAATGAAGATAAGCCCGCGAATAAGATAAAGCGCTGAAATAATAACGAGTGCCGTTTTCAGAAAGGGCAGACGCCGGATTAACCCTGCGCCTGAAAAGGCATATAACGCCCATATGAATAAAATCAGGGCAATGATGGACGTGATAAACGCCGGATACCATGAGCCTTTTTCAGCCATAACCGCCATTTCTTCGCCAGCGCCAAAAAAACGGTACCAGTCCGGCCCGCCGATGATGATGGCGATATGGAGCAGGGCGGCAGTTGAACTTAATATCCCGCCAAAAAGCAAACTCTTGTTAAATGCTGTCATATTGTGATCCCCGCGCCAATAAAACAGAGAGTTGCGATTAAAATCCCGAAAAAAGGTATTTTAAACCAATATTTTTTTGCCAGAAAGAGATAACATAAGCCCATAATCACAGGAAGCCATGTGAACCACAGACTGTTTTCGATGACCGGGAAATTCCACAACGCCAGCGGAATATAAAAAGCCGCGACAAGCATGGCCCCCAAACTATGGCTGGCATTAAAACCAACCCATGCTTTCCAGACAGTTGTTTCCCGTGTGAGCCTGAGCGAGCTGGATTCCATGGCGGTCTTTACCGAAAGATCAAAGGGATCAAACTTTGATGTGAAAAAAGTATAGAGCAAATGCATGCTGCCAAAAAAACCAAAAATGGCGGCCCCGATAGTGATTAAAATCTGTGCCATTCATCACCTTTCTACCAGAATTATTTCATCGTTTCTTCAAATAGTTTGATCGTCGATTTTATCTGTGGGCGATATAGATAGCGCAAAAACCATCCCGGGAACCAGAGCCCCCGCTCTTCGAACTCAACCCGTGCCCGGGGATGGCTCATAAAACGATACATGGGGGGGTGAAATTTACTTTCATCTGGCCAGAATTCTATGGTCGTAAGGTGTTTCGTGCTTTTATAGCCGTAATGTGCCGGAGTCACCAACCGCAACGGCGCACCATGCTTGGCAGAAAGTGGCTCGCCATCAAGCCTGTCTGCCAAAAGAACTTCATCCGCCAGCAGGTCGGATAGAGGCAAGATAGACCGGAAACCATCCTGACTGCGAAAGATTACGTAGTTTGCCTTATTAGAAGGCCGTACATTGGGCAGGATGATTTTTTGGTAGAAATCCTTAAACCGATACCCACTCCATAACAGATTTTGTCTTGTCCATGTGGTGACACAGTGGAAATCGCTCGTCTGTTCTATTCTAGTCAGCGGATCCAAATCTTTTTCAGCAAGTCGTATTTTGTCTTCCACATCTCCTGATATTAGAATATCAAGCGGGGACGATTGCGTGGAATATTTGTCGGCATATTGTGTCAGGCCAAATCGCGGGAAATGGTCAATGGCAAATTGACCGGGAGATAGTAGGTTGTTTTTTACCATTTGTCTGATCTTTCCAAAAAAAAATTAAAAAACATTTTATTTGTAAAATGACAATAGAGTAATAAATATTTTGGTCAATTAACATCTTAATCTTTGCGGGGAATTTACGCAGATTGAGCAAGAATTAATTCCAGATTATTTTGTGCCGCGCAGCATTTTTTTTAGAATATTCACTTGACGCGGTGTTTTTCCTCTGTATGTTCGGCGGCGGGCTATCCCTCCCCAACGGGGGACGTCTATTCTGCAAGGAGTAGGAGATAAAATGAAACCTTTACAGAAACCAGCGAACCCGCTGTTTTCGTCTGGACCCTGTGCGAAACGCCCAGGCTGGACGATTGATAATTTGAAAAACGCGCCCTTGGGCCGTTCTCATCGTGCCAAAATTGGCAAATCCCGTCTTAAACAAGCTATTGACCAGACTGCGGCCATTCTTGGTCTGCCCGAAGGCTATCGTGTGGGCATCGTGCCCGGCTCTGATACCGGCGCTGTTGAAATGGCCTTATGGTCCATGCTCGGCGCGCGCGGCGTTGACATGCTGGCTTGGGAAAGTTTTGGAGCCGGCTGGATCACGGATGTGGCCAAGCAGCTAAAATTGGATGACATCCGCACGTTGACTGCTGATTACGGCGATCTGCCTGATTTAAGCAAAGTCGATCCGGCGCGTGATGTTGTTTTCACATGGAACGGCACCACATCGGGCGTTAAGCTGCCCAATGCGGACTGGATCAGTGATGATCGCGCGGGCCTGACCATTTGTGATGCGACGTCAGCGGCATTCGCCATGGATTTACCTTGGGAAAAATTGGATGTCACCACTTTTTCCTGGCAAAAAGTTTTGGGCGGCGAAGCGGCCCACGGCGTTATTATCCTCAGCCCCCGCGCTGTGGAGCGACTTGAAAGTTATGTGCCGCCGTGGCCCTTGCCGAAAATCTTCCGGCTGACCAAGAACGGGAAATTGATAGAGGGCATCTTTAGCGGCGCCACCATCAACACGCCGTCCATGCTCTGCGTCGAAGATTATCTGGACGCGCTTAACTGGGCGCAAACCATTGGCGGGCTGCGCGGCATGATCGCAAGGTCGGAGGGAAATCTTGACGTGCTGCGCAATTGGGTTGCGCGCACCGATTGGGTCGAGTTTCTGGCCAATGATGCGCAGACGGTATCCAATACATCGGTTTGCTTCAAGATTGTCGCGCCGTGGTTCACAGTTTTGGAAGATGCGCAGCAGACTGCGGTTGCCAAGGAAATGGCCATGTTGCTGGATGTGGAAGAGGCCGCTTTTGATATTGGTGCCTACCGGGATGCCCCTGCGGGCCTTCGGATATGGGCGGGATCAACCATTGAGGCTTCGGACCTGTCGGCATTACTGCCGTGGCTCGATTGGGCCTATGGTCAAGTCGAAGCGTCTTATACAAAATAATTCTCGTTTTTTTTAAAGGTATTCTGAAATGGTAAAAATACTGATTTCTGATAAGTTAAGTCCGCTTGCAAAGCAAATATTTGAACAGCGCGGCATCGAAGTTGACCAGATTGTTGGTCTTACCCCTGAACAGTTGATCGAAGCAATCCCCCGTTATGACGGGCTGGCCATTCGGTCTGCAACCAAGGCAACCAAAGCAGTTCTAGAGGCAGCTACCAACCTTAAGGTTATTGGCCGGGCGGGGATCGGGGTGGATAATGTGGATATTCCTGCGGCGACCAGTAATGGTGTTGTGGTGATGAATACGCCATTCGGCAACAGCATAACAACGGCAGAACATGCCATTGCCATGATGTTTGCTCTGGCGCGCCAGATCCCGCTGGCCAATGAAAGTACCCATGCGGGTAAATGGGAAAAATCCCGTTTCATGGGGGTTGAGCTAACCTCTAAAACGCTTGGTGTTATTGGGTGCGGTAATATTGGGGCCATTGCCGCAGATCGGGCCTTGGGCCTGAAAATGAAGGTCATTGCTTTTGATCCTTATTTATCTGTGGAGCGTGCCGAAGAATTGGGTGTTGAGAAGGTTGAACTGGATGAATTGCTGGAGCGTGTTGATTTCATTACGCTTCATACGCCGTTAACCGATACGACGCGGGGCATTTTGAACGCGGAAGCTTTTGCGAAAATGAAAGACGGCGTGCGAATCGTTAACTGCGCGCGCGGCGGCCTTATTGACGAGGCCGCCTTGCTTGTCGCTCTTAACAGCGGCAAGGTTGCCGGTGCGGCCCTTGATGTATTTGCCGAGGAGCCGGCAAAAGAAAATATTCTTTTTGGTCATGAGAATGTTGTGGTAACGCCCCATCTTGGGGCCTCCACATCCGAAGCACAAGTGAATGTTGCGGTTCAGGTAGCAGAGCAGATGGCCGATTATCTGCTGGACGGAGCAGTGACCAATGCCTTGAATATGCCGTCAGTTACCGCGGAAGAATCCGTGCGCTTAAGCCCTTATATGTCGCTTGCCAAGCAACTGGGCAGTTTTGCGGGGCAATTGACGGAACATGCCTTGAAAACCATTCAAATTGAATATCAAGGGGATGTGACGGAGCTTAATACGCGGCCCCTGACGGCCATTGTGGTTCAAGGGTTGCTTCAGCCCTTGATGGATTGCGTCAATATGGTCAATGCTCTGGTCGTTGCCAAGGAGCGCGATATTGATATTATTGAAACCCGCCATGATGCAGAAGGTGACTATAATACCTATATCAAGGTCACTGTAACGACTGATAATCAAACGCGCAGTGTGGCCGGGACTTTATTTGCGGATAAGCGCCCGCGCATCGTCAACATTAAGGATATTGCGCTGGAGACTGAGCTGACCCCGAATATGCTGTATGTTTCCAATGAAGACACCCCAGGATTTATCGGGGCGTTGGGCACGGTGCTCGGGCAGGCGGGATTGAATATTGCCACATTCAGTTTGGGCCGGGCAGAAGAGGGCGGCGAGGCCATCGCGCTGGTTGCTATTGACGCGCAGGCTGATAAGGCGACCCTGTCTGCCGTGGAAAATCTGCCGCATGTTAAACAGGTCAAGGCGTTGCATTTTTAATATTGCTCCAGATTGTAAAGAATATAAAGGGGCCGTTAGCTTTAATGGCCTCTTTTTTTGTCTATCCGCATTTGTCCTAATTGACTGGATAGAAGAGCTGGGATATAAGCACGGCGGCGATATAAACAATACGCAAATGGACGCGATATGCCTAGACCAGTAGATGAACCAAACGAGACAGCTCTCCTGCCCGAAGGGCTTCATGATACATTGGCCAATGACGCGGAATATCAAGCCGATATTGTCGAGAAGTTACGCCAGTGTTTTGCCAGTTATGGTTATGAACGTGTGGTGCCGCCGTTGCTTGAATTCGAGGAAAGCCTGCTTTGCGGCCCCGGCAAAGCCCAATCCAGAAATATGTTTCGGGTGATGGATCCGGTCAGTATGCGCCTGATGGCCGTGCGCAACGATATGACGGGGCAGGTGGCGCGGATTGCGCGTACGCGCCTGCAAAATTCCCCGCGCCCACTGCGGCTGAGCTATTCCGGAAGTGTTCTGAGGGTGCGCGGCAGCCAGCTGCGTCCTGAACGTGAATTTCAACAGGCGGGAATCGAACTGATCGGCAGCGATAGCGGCGAAGCTTATGTGGAGATAATATTGCTCGCGCGGGATGTCCTTGGCACTGTCGGCATTAAAAATGCGAGCATTGATCTGACCATGCCTTTATTGGTGCCGGCCATCTGCCGGGGACTTGGTCTTGATGATAAAATATCAAAGGCCGTGCGTCATGCGCTGAATGCCAAAGATATTGGTGAATTAGGCAATCTGGATGGTGATATTGGGGAAATCAGCCGCCAATTGCTCTCGGCTTGCGGCGCTGCCGACAAGGCAATGGCCATAATTGGCAAACTGTCATTACCGACAGAGGCACAGGAGATCTGCAACGAATTAAAAGAAATTCTGGCCCGCCTGAAGGATGTGGCACCGGAACTTGATGTGACGGTTGATCCCGGTGAATATAGCGGATTTGAATTTCAGACCGGCATTGGGTTTTCGCTTTTTGTCAAAGGCGTGCGCGGGGAACTTGGTCGGGGAGGGCGTTATCTGGTCGAGGGGGGCGGCACAGGATCAGAATTAAAAAGTGAGCCTGCAACGGGTTTTTCACTCTATCTGGACAGCTTAATGCGCGCCGTGCCAATGATGACAGAAATTAAATATATCTATTGCCCCTATAATATGACTATGTCGGACGTGAATAAAGTTCGCCTTGAAGGTTATCGAACCATATGTGGTCTTGAGGCGGCAAAGAATGATACGGCGGAAGCCAAAAGGTTGAATTGTCAGTATATCTGGCAGGATGATAAAGTGATTAAGATTTAAAACTATAGTTTTTGAAAGGACGATAGTGTGGCAAATGTGGTCGTAGTCGGTTCCCAATGGGGCGACGAGGGTAAAGGTAAAATTGTAGATTGGCTGTCGGAGCGGGCCGATGTGGTGGTGCGGTTTCAGGGCGGGCATAACGCGGGTCATACCCTCGTTATTGACGGGAAAGTCTATAAATTAAGCCTGTTGCCGTCCGGTATCGTTCGCGGCGGAAAATATTCTGTGATTGGTAACGGCGTTGTGGTTGATCCTTGGGCATTGCTCAAGGAAATTGATCTTTTAAAATCACAGGGTGTTGATGTTAATTCAGATAACCTGATGGTCGCGGAAAATTGCGCGTTGATATTGCCCTTGCACGGTGCCCTTGATGGCATCCGCGAAGATGCGGCGAATGTATGCACCAAGGGCGGCCCAAAAATTGGCACGACCCGCCGGGGTATTGGGCCGGCTTATGAAGATAAAATTGCCCGAAGGGCGCTGCGGGCCTGTGATCTTCGATCTGACAGGGCAATTGAAAGCCGTGTTGATGTTTTGCTTGGTCATCATAATGCCTTGCGGCGCGGCCTTGGGGTTGCGGAAATTGACCGGGATGAGATGATAGCTGAAATCAAGGAAATGGCCCCGAAAATCACACCTTTCCTCGGTGCGAGCTGGCGGGTATTGGATGAAATGCGCCGCGAACGCAAACGCATATTATTTGAGGGCGCGCAGGGCATTATGCTGGACGTGGATCATGGCACTTATCCTTTTGTGACCTCATCAAATACCATTGCCTCGCAAGCTGCCGGCGGCAGCGGAACCGGCGCCAGAACACTTGATTATGTGCTGGGCATTACCAAGGCCTATACCACGCGTGTGGGCGAAGGCCCATTTCCGACGGAGCTGACAGATGATGTCGGGCAAGGGCTGGGCGAGCGTGGTCATGAGTTTGGCACTGTTACAGGGCGCCGCCGCAGATGTGGTTATTTTGATGCTGTGATGGTGCGTCAGGCCACCAAAATTGGCGGTATCACGGGGATTGCGTTGACCAAACTTGATGTTCTGGATGGTATGGATGAATTGAAGGTCTGCGTGGCCTATGATCTGGATGGCACGCGCATTGATTATTTTCCGGCGTCAACAGAAGAACAGGCAAAGGTAACGCCGATTTATGAAACTTTGGAAGGCTGGTCTGACAGCACCTACGGCGCGCGCAGCTGGGTGGATTTGCCGGCAACGGCCATAAAATATATTCGCCGGATAGAAGAATTAATCGAGACGCCGGTGGCTTTACTGTCCACCAGTCCGGAACGGGAAGATACTATTTTAGTGCATGACCCGTTCGAGGATTGATGTTTTTTAAATTTCCTATGACAGGGGCCCTGTCATAGGGGAAAGTTGAAGACATTCAGTTTGTTGCCTTCAGGATCCCGGAAATAGCCGGCATAAAATTTTTCGTCATATTCAGGACGCGGGCCGACAGGCCCTTCGCAGGTGCCGCCCAGTTCAAGGGCAAGGGCATGGATTTTATCGACCATTTCATGGCTTGGGGCAAATAGGGCCATCATAGTGCCATTACCCACCGTAGCGGGATTACCGTCAAAGGGTTTGCTGATGCTGAAACTTGTGGCCCCGTCTTCGCCGCCCCACGCGATGAAGCTGTCGTGTTCCATGGTCCTTTTTACGCCGAGCTCTGCCAGAAGAGCGTCGTAGAATTTTGCTAATTTTTCAATATCATTGGTGCCGACCATTACATATCCGAGCATAATAATTTTCCTTTCAGTATTTTCCGTTCTCTTTATGTTCTAATTTGTAAAAGCATGGTCGTCAAGAAAAATTATTTTTTTCGGTATTTTCGGTTCACAGGGCAAATAAAATTGTCTATAAGGGCAAACCATTGAAATATTACGCTAAAAAACATTACGCAAGAATTATTATGAAACAAACAGACATTACATCAGTCCCGATGATGGTCGCCGGCAAATCACTTGCCCGTTTGTTGCCGCTTGCCTTTTCCCTTCTCCTTTCCCTTCTCCTTTCCCTTCTTCTGGGTCGACTTAGCCGCCCCTGAATGTCTTGAAATTTTAAAGCCATTAATTTGGCGGACGTTTAGGGGAGATAGAAGCAGATCATTCCCCAAGCGGGAAATTCATTCATAACAGTTAAAATTAAGGCTAAAAAATATGACCATAGATAAAAACAGGGTTATCATATTTGATACCACATTACGTGACGGGGAACAGTCGCCGGGCTGCTCCATGACGTTGAGCGAGAAGTTGCGGGTGGCTCAGGCCCTCGAAAATTTGGGGGTGGACGTTATTGAGGCGGGGTTTGCCATTGCGTCAAACGGCGATTTTGAGGCCATCAGTCAAGTGGCTGCGACGATGAAGGAAACGATTGTTTGCTCACTTGCTCGCGCTTCTTATAAAGACATTGACCGGGCGGCAGAAGCGTTGAAAAAGGCCGTGCGCCCCCGCATCCATACTTTCATTTCCACCAGCCCGCTGCATATGGAGCATAAACTGAATATGACCCCGGATGAGGTGGTTGACCGCATTATTGACAGCGTCAGCTATGCCAGAAACTTGTGTGATGACGTGGAATGGTCTTGCGAGGATGGCACCAGAACCGAAGAAGATTTTTTGTATCGTACCATCGAGGTCGCTATCAAGGCCGGGGCCACGACCATCAATGTTCCGGATACAGTTGGCTATACCACGCCCGATGAATATCGCATCATGATGCGGAAAATTATCGAAAATGTCCCCAATTCCGATAAGGCAATTTTTTCGACCCATTGTCATAATGATCTGGGTCTGGCCGTATCAAATTCCATTGCGGCGGTTCAGGGCGGGGCGCGTCAGGTGGAATGTACCATTAATGGTATTGGGGAACGGGCCGGCAATGCCGCGCTCGAGGAAATCGTCATGGCTTTTCGTACCCGGCCAAATGCCATACCCTATCATACCGGTATTATCACCGAGAATATCATGAAAACATCCAAGCTGGTCTCTTCGGTAACGGGCCTTGATGTGCAAAATAACAAGGCCATTGTTGGGGCCAACGCCTTTGCCCATGAAAGCGGTATTCATCAGGATGGTATGCTGAAAAATGCAGGAACCTACGAGATTATGACCCCTGAGTCCATTGGCCTGAAAAAATCTGAACTGGTGATGGGCAAACATTCTGGCCGCCATGCCTTTCGGGATAAATTAAAAAATCTGGGCTATGAACTGGGGGACAATGAATTCCTCAGCGCCTTCACCCGGTTCAAGGATCTGGCCGATGTGAAAAAGACTCTTTATGACGATGATATCATTGCGATCATAGATGAAGATATGCGGGATAATGATCATATAAAATTGATGAACTGGTCTTTTATCTGTGATAGCTGGCAAGCCAGCAGTGCGACTTTTGGTATGGAAGTGGATGGCAAGAAAATTACGGTTACGAGCGAAGGTAACGGGCCGGTTGATGCCTCTTTCAAGGCCTTGCGCGGTTTGACGGACGGCGTGCCGACATTGGAGCTATATCAGGTTCATGCGGTCACGCGCGGCACAGATGCGCAGGCGGAAGTCACCGTTCGGCTGGAAGAAGAGGGCAAGACCGTTAACGGTCACGGCGCGCATGTGGATACCTTGGTGGCCTCTGCCAAGGCCTATATCAATGCCCTGAATAAGCTGAAGGTAAAGCGGGAAAAAACGGCTCCGGCGGCCCTATCTGACTGATTTTTCCTGCGCGAAATTTTAAGCAGCTCCGTTCTTTTCGGGGCTGCTTTCTTTACGCTCCCAATGAATGGATTTATGGTCAAAGCCGCTTTCTATTGTGGGTTTGATCACGGAAAAACTTTCATATTTCCAAACAGGTGTATGCAAATATCGAATGATATAGTTTGATATCTTTTCACGAAGCCATGTGAACATATTGAGCCTTTATTGTTACTTGATGAATAATAATAGTAGAAAAAACGGTAAATGCTTCAGTTTCTCCACAAAAAAATTGCTTTCACAATGCTATGTTAATAGAAACAATATATAAGTAGCAAGAATCAGGGTTAATGACCCAGTATATATCATGTTAAGAAGTTAGAAATAGGCGATCACATATGTTAGAAAAGCTTTTGGGGATGTTCTCATCCGATATGGCAATTGATCTGGGAACAGCGAATACCCTTGTTTATGTAAAAGGACGCGGCATTGTTCTGAATGAACCTTCGGTGGTGGCCATTAAGAATAAAAGCGGGGTCAAATCAGTTATCGCTGTGGGTGAGGCTGCAAAAATGATGCTGGGACGCACACCCGGTGATATCGAGGCCATTCGGCCTTTGCGGGACGGGGTCATTGCTGATTTCGAAGTGGCAGAGGCCATGATCAAAGACTTTATCCGTAAAGTCCATAATCGCAGCATGTTTGCCAGCCCGCATATTGTTATCTGCGTGCCGTCTGGGTCAACGCCCGTGGAACGCAAGGCCATTCGGGACAGTGCCTTGGAAGCGGGCGCACGGCGGGTGTCTCTTATTGAAGAACCAATGGCTGCGGCCATCGGCGCGGAACTGCCCGTGACAGAACCAACAGGTTCCATGATTGTTGATATTGGCGGCGGCACCAGCGAGGTTGCGGTGATTTCCCTTGGCGGGATTGTTTATGCCGCATCTGTTCGGGTCGGCGGCGATAAAATGGATGAGGCGATCATTTCTTATATTCGCCGCAACCATAATCTTTTGATTGGGGAGGCAAGTGCCGAGCGTATCAAGAAAGAAATCGGCACGGCGGCATCACCGGAAGATGGTGTCGGCCAGACGATGGAAATAAAAGGCCGTGATTTGATGAATGGGGTGCCGAAAGTTGTGATCGTGGATCAACT
>UOFW01000082.1_pt1 | contig 11287 bp, 8 predicted proteins | sample 1989241 | NCBI WGS metagenome assembly UOFW01 (sample SAMEA4712195, study PRJEB27164) | hydrothermal vent metagenome | biome: marine basaltic hydrothermal vent biome; feature: marine hydrothermal vent; material: mineral | place: Pacific Ocean | collected 2011-06-14/2011-07-23 | depth 1719 m | reverse complement strand
TTATTTGCCATCAAGCGACTGATTGGCCGGACTTTTGATGATAAAGCCACCCAAAAAGACATCGAAATGGTGCCTTTTAAAATCATCAAAGCGGACAATGGTGATGCTTGGGTCGAAGCACAGGGCGAAGAATACAGCCCTAGTCAGGTATCAGCATTTATTTTGCAGAAAATGAAAGAGACTGCCGAAGAATATCTTGGTGAGACTGTCACGCAGGCCGTTATTACGGTTCCTGCCTACTTTAATGATGCACAGCGTCAGGCCACCAAAGACGCTGGTAAAATCGCCGGTCTTGAAGTTCTTCGCATTATCAACGAGCCAACCGCTGCGGCACTGGCTTACGGCATGGACAAGGAAGATGGCAAAACAATCGCCGTTTATGACCTTGGCGGCGGCACATTTGATGTCTCCATCCTTGAAATTGGGGACGGTGTATTCGAAGTTAAATCCACAAACGGCGATACTTTCCTCGGCGGAGAAGATTTCGACATGCGTTTGGTGGAATATCTTGCCGCCGAATTCAAAAAAGAAAATGGTATTGACCTGAAAAGCGACAATATGGCCTTGCAACGGCTGAAGGAAGCCGCTGAAAAAGCCAAAATCGAACTTTCCAGCGCCCAACAGACCGAAATCAACCTGCCGTTCATTACCGCAGATGCCTCCGGCCCAAAACATTTGGCGCTAAAACTTACCCGCGCCAAATTCGAAGAGCTGGTTAAAGATTTCGTACAGCGTACCATTGCCCCTTGTAAAGCGGCCTTGAAAGATGCCGGCCTTACCGCAAGTGACATTGACGAAGTTGTGATGGTGGGCGGCATGACCCGCATGCCAAAAATTACCGAGGTGGTCAAAGAATTCTTTGGACGCGAGCCGCATAAAGGCGTTAACCCTGACGAAGTCGTTGCCATGGGCGCGGCTATTCAGGCCGGCGTTCTTCAGGGTGATGTCAAAGACGTTCTTCTGCTTGATGTAACGCCTCTGTCCCTTGGTATTGAGACATTGGGCGGCGTATTCACACGGCTAATTGATCGCAATACAACGATCCCGACCAAAAAGTCTCAAACTTTTTCTACAGCCGAAGACAATCAGTCCGCCGTGACCATTCGGGTCTTTCAAGGCGAGCGCGAGATGGCCGCGGATAATAAGATGCTGGGTCAGTTCGATCTGGTTGGTATTCCCGCAGCCGCGCGCGGCGTGCCTCAGGTGGAGGTTACCTTTGACATTGATGCCAATGGTATCGTCAATGTATCCGCCAAGGATAAAGGCACCGGCAAGGAACAGCAGATCCGCATTCAGGCTTCTGGCGGCCTAAGTGATGATGATATTGAAAAAATGGTTAAAGACGCCGAAGCCAACGCCGAAGATGATAAAAAACGCCGCGAATTGGTTGAAGTACGCAATCAGGCTGAGGGCGCTGCCCATGCCGCTGATAGCCAATTGAAAGAACATGGCGACAAGATCTCTGCAGAAGATAAGGCCGCCATCGAAGACGCCGTTAAAGCCGTTAGAACAGCGTCTGAAAGCGAAGATATCGACGCCATCAAAGCAGCCATAGATACTTTGCAGCAGGCCTCTATGAAATTAGGCGAAGCAATCTATAAAGATCAAGCTGATGCCGCTGGTACAGAAGGCCCGGAAGCCGATGCCGGCGCGACAAATAATGCAGACGATGATGTGGTCGATGCCGACTTTGAAGAAGTAGACGAAGACAAAAAGTAATTTTCTTCGATGTTTAAACTTGCGATCAAATTATATTATCATCAAAAATCAACATGACTTATTGCCGTCCTGCCTAACAGCAGGACGGCATGTGCATGTAAGGTAGAAAACCGGGATTAACATGGCCAAAATCTGTTTTTATGAAATACTCGAAGTGGAACGCACTGTCTCTGCGGGTGACCTGAAAAAATCATACCGCAAAATGGCCATGCAATATCACCCGGACCGCAACCCCAATGATGACGCCGCCGAAGCAAAATTTAAAGAAATAAGCCAAGCTTACGACATCCTCAAAAATGATCAAAAACGTGCGGCCTACGATCAATATGGTCATGCCGCCTTTGAAAATGGTGGCGGCGGATCAGGCGGTATGGGCGGCGGGTTTGACGGTGCTTTTTCTGATATATTCGAAGATTTATTTGGTATGGGCGGCGGTCGGGGCGGACGCAATAATGGCCCAAGACGCGGCGCGGACCTGCGCTATAATCTGACCATAACCCTTGAGGATGCCTTCACAGGCAAGGAAGAAAAAATTACGATTCCAACAACCGTTTCCTGCGAAGGCTGTGATGGCTCCGGCGCAAAGGCGGGATCGAAACCAGAGCCTTGCGGCGGCTGTAACGGGATTGGCAAGGTAAGAACCCAACAAGGATTTTTCACCGTTGAGCGCACCTGCCCGAGATGTCAGGGGCAAGGCAAAGTCATTGCCAACCCCTGCGGAGAATGTCACGGCACGGGCAGCAAACAAAAGAAGAATACATTATCCGTTAAAATCCCCGCCGGCGTTGAAGATGGCACAAGAATACGGCTTCAGGGGAAAGGCGAAAGCGGGGCTTTAAATGGGCCGAGCGGCGATTTATATATTTTTATTTCCCTGGAATATCATCCCATTTTTCAACGTGACGGTGCCGCGATATACTGTAATGTTCCCATCGCGCTTACCACGGCGGCGCTCGGCGGTGAAATTAATGTCCCTACGGTAAACGGCGGCAAAGCCAAAGTAAAAATCAATACGGGCAATCAGACCGGCAAACAATACCGCCTGAAGAATAAAGGCATGCCCATATTGCATTCTGAACAATTTGGCGACATGGTTATCCAGACCGTTGTTGAGACACCTGTTAATATGACCAAGAAACAAAAAGAACTGCTTCGGGCCTTCGCCAATGAATGCGGCGATAATGTCAGCCCTGAATCTGCCGGTTTTTTTAACAAGGTTAAAGAATTATGGGAAGACCTTACGGACTAGTCTGTATGATGTGTCAACGATTTTGTTTTCCTTGCGAAGCCGTTTTAGCTCCTCGTCTTTATCACGACTGGGCTTGTCAGGTTGAATCTGATGACGATATTGCCTGATCCACTTGCTCAACGTAGACTTGCCTACACCCAAGTTCAGGGCAGTGTCATGATGGGGCTGATCACAGGTTAAAGCCAATCGAACAGCTTCTTCTCTAAATTCTTCGGTAAAATTACGTTTCTTAATGGGCATCTGTTAACTCCTAATTCCAGGTTGGTTATAACAGATCACCCTCCACTTTACTGAAGCAAGTCCAAATTAAGCCTCTATTTTTGCAAGATCTGCTTTAAGCTGACTGAATAAGTCAATCTGGTCATCCATTTTATTTTCATCAATTGTGCCCAATAACTCATCCACCCATCCTTTATGGATTTTGATAGCATGTTTTAATGTTCTGCGGCCTTCACTGGTCAGAGCCACACTATAAACCCGCCGATCCGTGGGCAAGGCCCATTTTTCCACAAAACCATCTTTCATAAGGCGGCCCACCATACCTGTGGTATTGGCGTTTGAAACCAAAAGCATACGGGACAGCTCGCTCATGGTAATGACCCCGCCCGGCGTACGGTCTACGGCAACCATAACATCGAATTTTGCCAATGTCAGCGGCGTATGTTCTTTCATACGTTTATTCAATATCTGCACTACCCGCGTTGAACTGGCCAGCATTCTGACCCAAAGTTTTAATTTTTTCTGATCTTCGTCATCCATGTTTATTTTTATCATTCTGGATTATATCCTCTCTTCAAAAGGTCAAATTAATCATTCTGTTAAATTATTTTCTCTTTGGCAAACCTATCCTTTTAAGCTTTAAATAAATTGTTATACATCAAGTTTCTCTGATTAATTTAGAGAGTAAAGTAATTTTTCTATTTCTTTAAGGTATCAAAATTTTTATTTTATAAGTTAAATATTTTCTTTTAAGCTTAAAATAAATATGTTATATTTTTTTGCAATAAAAATTGGAATAAAATATGCGCGCTAATATTCTGGAGCCTATTATAATTAATGGCATGAAAGTCCCCAACAGGACAGTTGTCCCCGCAATGGTCACCCGATTATCCGCAGAAGATGGCTATGTCAATCAGGACATCATTGATCGCTACGTCAGCTATGCCAAGGGTAATGTCGGCCTGATCATTGTGGAGGCTATGGCGATCCATACGTCAAAATCAGGCCCCTTACTGCGTATTTCAGATGATACATTCATCGATGGCCATAAAAAACTCACCCAGGCCATTCATGACACCAGCTCTTCCAAAGTTGTCCCTCAAATCATCCATTTTATGAAAGTGGCCCGCTCTGGCTGGCGTCAGACCATCGATATGCTGTCAGAAGAAGACATTATCACCATCATCCGAAACTTTGGTGATGCTGCCGCGCGGGCAAGAGACGCTGGCTATGACGGCGTGGAGCTTCATTCGGCCCATGCCTATACGCTCTCGTCTTTCCTGTCGCGCCATAATCGGCGCCGCGACCGGTATGATGGCCGCTCCCTTGAAGGCAGGCTCAGAATGTTTGGCGATGTGATGGCAGAGGTACGCGCGAAGGTTGGTACCGATTTTCCTGTAGGCGTGCGGTTTCTGGCCGATGAAATGATCAAGGACGGCTATACGCTCGAAGACAGCCGCCTAATTGCGCTGCGTATGGCGCAGCTTGGCGTTGATTATATTTCCCTGTCTGTCGGCGGAAAATTTGAAGATGCCATATTGAAAGAAGGTCAGCCCCCCTACCCCTATACCGGATATTCCGGTGAACGCTGTATGCCCGGCGCGTCTTTCCCTAAAATGCCCCATGTGCATTATGCCGCCGCCATCAAGGAAATGATTAATAGCAAGGGATTTGATATTCCCGTTATTTCAGTCGGCAAGATAAACAATCCGGAAGATTCCGAACAGCTGCTCAAGGACGGCAAGGCCGACATGATCGGGATGGCGCGTCAACTTCTTGCAGACCCTAACTGGCCGAAGAAAGTTATGGAAAACCGTGAAAAAGACATCATCCCCTGTGTCTATTGCAATGTTTGCAAGCAGCTTGATGAAAAATTTAAGGAAGTCACCTGCTTTTTATGGCCCAAGGGACATAAGCAGGCACCGGATTATGATCCCAACAGCCTATCCCCCACATGGGCCAACACAGATACGTTAAGGGCCAAATATATTGATGGGGCCGTAAAATTAAAATGGCAAAGGGCGAAAGGCGAAATATCCGGCTATGACCTTTACCGCGCAGAGGACGACGGCCAAGTGAAGGTTATACAAGCCAAAAAAGGCACTAATTTTACCGACAAATCAGTCCTCGGTGGCCTCAAATACAGCTATTATATCCGCGCCTATACAAAATCAGGCCAAGCAAGCCCGCCATCAAACATAATAGAGCTAGACCTGCCCATAGAAAACTTCACCCCCCAAGCCCCAATAGAAATGCCCCATTAAAAAAAATCCAATAGCATGCGGCGGGCTTGCGGGATTTTTTTGTTGTGGGGGAAAAGCACATAGCGTTCGAGAAAAAATTCGCTTAAGGATAAGCCGTCGCGCACATCATTCCCTGTCACGCTGCCGCCGCCCAATAAAAAGGGCGGCAAGGGTAATAATTTATCATGATAGGGCAACCCTGCGGCCCGGCTAACCGCTCTCCCCGACTTGGGCGAGACATATATTAAGTCATCCGTCACGCCCGTTGCGGCGCAGCAGCTAAGGTCTAAGCCAAATCCCAGTTCAGATAAAAGGCCAATTTCCCAGCGCACCAGCAATGCGCCCCATGCCTCAGGTTCCGGGCCCGCATTCTCCAAAGTGTCCAGCAGAATCTGTAGCCCTTCATACAGGGTTTTATGTTCTTCTCGCTCCGCCAGAGAAACCGACAAGATCGCGCAAACACTGTTCAGCACCCCGAGCTTGGAGGGGTAATCCAGAAAGGACGCCGAGCGCGCATTGCGAAGTTCCGCCTTATAAGTCCCCAACTGACTTTCAAGGCGTCCGCGCCATGTGAGCATGACCTCATTACCCGGCTGAAGAATGCCGCGCTGCCGCCGGCTCATGCCGCCTTTGACCAGACCCGCATGACGGCCGTGCTGCGCCGTCATAACGTCGATGAGCGCATCATATTCACCATATTTTCGCAAAGAAGTAATTATGCCTTGGTCATGAAATTCCATAATCTATTCTGTTGTTACCTCAATTTCAGCAAGATAAACCCGCACTTTACCCCAACCTATGGAGAATTCGCTATAGACCGGAATCATATTGTCCAGCCCATCCACTTTACCGTACCAGATTTCCAGGGGGATCGGTTCCATTGTGTCTGTATTATTTTTCTTTTTTCTGGATTTTTTTTGGGATTTTTTCTTCTTTTTGATCCGCTTGAAACTGCCATCAACGATTTTATCCCTAAATTCACAAACAAGAACATCGCCTTTATAAACGGATCGTTTGCTTTTTAAGCGTTTATTTTCCGTACATTGATAGGAAATATCCAGCAGAAAAAACCCGCCGAATATATTCTGGTGCATGATCTTTTCGCCTATCTTCATGGCCTCTTCATCAAGGCTCAGACCAAGATAAAAACTGACCATATCAGGGCCATATTTATGTTCTTCCCTGATGGGTATATATTCCACATCTTCCTTGAATTTAAACGCAAATTCGTGAGAGATAATCTTGCTGTCCTCTTTTTGAAACTCTGTTCGATTGTGAAAGCTATACTTGCCCCAACGGCCTTGATTTGTATAAGATAAAGGTTTCAGGCTGCCGTCAGAGGCAAATTTTCCCCGCGCGGTCACTTTATTTTCCATATTGCTGAAAATTGTGGCAAGGCCAGTGACTTTGTAAGAAACTTCTACCGCGTAATCGGTGGGGCTCATATGACCAGAGGAATATACTTTTGATATGACAAAGCCGCCCCAATAGGCTTTATAGGTTAACTTGATATGCTGGGTAGCTTTATCATTTTCTGCCGCATGACTTATGCCAGCTGCCGCGAAAAACAGAATGATAAAAGCAAGGACTTTAGTCATAGCTAATCCATAGCGTCAAGTCGGCTGATCCCTTCTTTTATCTTATCCGATTTCTGTTCGGCCTGCTCAAGATTTTTGCGATTGTCCGCGACCACATTTTCCGGGGCCTTGGCCATGAAAGCCTCATTGTTTAATCGCCCTGAAATGCTGCCAATTTCCTTGGCCAGTTTATCCAGATTTTTCTGAAGGCGGGCCTTTTCAGCCGCTATATCTATGGCACTAGCAAGAGGAAAATAGTAAGTTGCTTCACCAACCGTTACTTGAATGGACCCTTTGGGGGCATCACCATCAAGTAAATTGATAGAAGCAGTACGAGATAATCTTTTAATCACGTCACCTTGTTTCTCTATGGAAATTTTCGTTCGAGCTGAGGCACCTTTTACAAACATTTCTAACTTTGCACCAGAAGGAACATTCATTTCCGCACGCGCCGTGCGAATATCGGAAACCAGTTGAATAACCCACTCCATCACAAGTATAGATTCTTCATCAATTAAGGCCGCGTCCTGCACGGGCCAGTCAGAAATAATCAAATCTGCGCTGCGGGTTTCACTCAGGCTTCCCCATATTTCCTCGGTAATGAAGGGCATGAAGGGATGCAGTATTTTCAAAATCTGATCCATAACCCATGCGGCGGCGGCGCAGGTTTCGATCTTGGCCTGTTCATCCTGCCCGAAAAACTGCGGCTTGATCAATTCCACATACCAGTCACAGAAGGTTCCCCATGTGAAGTGATAAATAGCCGCTGTTGCGTCATTATAACGAAAATTTTCCAAAGCTTTGGTCACCTCACTGGTGGCCTTGACCATTTCACCAATGATCCATTTATTAACCGCAAGATTAACATTTGCCGGATTAAAACTGGCGTCAACATTATCAAAACAGCCATTCATGTCGCAAAAACGGGCCGCGTTCCACAGCTTGGTGCCAAAATTCCGGTAGCCTTCTACCCGCTTTTCGGACATTTTGATGTCTCTGCCCTGTGCCTCCATCGACGCCAGGGTAAAGCGCAAAGCATCGGCACCAAATTTATCCGCCAATTCCAGTGGGTCAATGACATTGCCTTTTGATTTTGACATTTTTGCCCCATGTTCATCCCGTACCAAGGCATGAACATAAACCGTATGGAACGGCACCTCCGGCTTGCCATCCTCATCTTTCATAAAGTGAAGGCCGTCCATCATCATGCGGGCCACCCAAAAGAAAATAATATCAAAGCCGGTAATTAACACATCTGTTTTATAATGTTTATTCAGTTCCGGCGTATTTTCAGGCCAGCCGAGCGTGCCAAAAGGCCAAAGCGCCGATGAAAACCATGTATCCAGAACATCCGGATCGCGGGTCAATACCACCTCTTTGCCATAGTGTTTCAAGGCGGCGGCGGCGGCTTCTGCTTCATCAATACAAACAAAAATTTCGCCGTCCGGGCCATACCAGGCCGGAATCTGATGTCCCCACCAAAGCTGCCGGGAAATACACCATGGCTCAATATTACGCATCCATTCGTAATAGGTTTTTTCCCAATTTTTAGGAACAAATTTTGTCACCCCGCTTTCAACAGCCGCCAGTGCCGGTTTTGCCATGACCTGTGCATTCACATACCATTGGTCCGTAAGCCAAGGTTCAATCACCACACCGGAACGATCGCCGGTGGGCACCATATGGACGGTATCTTCTGTTTTTTCAAGCAGACCCAAGGCATCCATATCGGCGATGATCATTTTGCGAACAACAAAACGGTCAAGGCCGCGATATTTTTCCGGAACCGCATCATTGGTCTGGGCCGCATCATCAAAAATATTGATTTCTGCCAGATTATGGCGTTTGCCAACCATATTATCGTCAAAGTCATGGGCCGGCGTGATTTTTACCGCGCCGGAACCCTTTTCAGGATCAGCATGTTCGTCCGCAACCACAATCAGCTTTCGCCCAACGAGCGGCAGGGTCAATGTTTTGCCGATTAAATCCTGATATCTTTCATCTTCGGGATGTACGGCCACCGCCACATCACCCAGCATGGTTTCAGGCCGGGTTGTGGCAACGACAAGAAAACGGCCCTCTTCGCCATCAACGGGATATTTAAAATGCCAATAATGGCCATTGACTTCTTTCTGCTCCACTTCAAGATCAGAAATGGCGGTTTTCAGCTTGGGATCCCAATTCACCAGACGCTTGGCTTTATATATCAGGTCCTGTTTATAGAGCTCGACAAAAACCTTTAATACCGCACCGGCAAATCCCTCATCCATGGTAAAGCGGCTGCGGCTCCAATCACAAGACTGTCCAAGGCGGCGCATTTGGTTAAAAATAATGCCACCGGATTTTTCTTTCCATGCCCAGACACGTTCAATGAATTTTTCACGCCCAAGGTCATGACGGGACAAACCTTCGGCGTCCAATTGGCGTTCCACCACCATTTGGGTCGCAATGCCCGCATGATCCATACCCGGCTGCCACAAAACATCCTTGCCCCGCATACGTTCAAACCGGATAAGAATATCCTGCAATGTATGATTAAGGGCATGGCCCATATGAAGGCTGCCTGTCACATTTGGCGGCGGCAATACGATGGTATAGGCTTCACCATCCGTGCGGCCTGCTTTAAATGCCCCGGAAGCCTCCCAATTATCATATATTCTCTGTTCGGCATCATGACAATCAAATGATTTTGCCAGTTTGGCAGTTTTTTCCGGTTCTTCAGGCATTTTAGGAATCTTTTCGTCTCTTCTATGAATTTACAATTTTTTAGGGCATAAATCCCCACTGCCAAGCAGAGGGGGATCTCTTTGAATTCCGCTCAGGCGCCGCTTAAGGCTGCACTCCCGTCGGTCGTTAAGTCGTCGCTGCGCTCCTTCGATCTCGCCCAAAAGGGCGGGGAATAATCCCCTGCAAGATTAAAAAAAAGAGAAGAGCCTTAAAGTAAAGGCCCTTCACATTATTTGGTCGGCAAAAGCCAATTATATTTTTTACTGCATCACCCTACTTGACGTTTTTAGTTATGGTTTCTTGGTTCTGGCTAAACGGGCAATTTCTTTGGCAACCATACGTTCTACAATCGGCGGCAAATTCTTGTCCAGCCATGTTTTCAACATGGGTTTAAGCATTTCTCTGACCAGATCTTCTAACGTATTACCCGCCCCCTGATAACCTGTTGTCAATAAATCTGACAGCACACCAAACTGATCCATGGTAAAATTTGATTCTTCTCCTGACATCAGCCCTTCATCCTCAGGCGTCGGATCCACATCATCTATAGCCAGGTCAATATCAATTTTAGGTTCTGGCTCAGGTTCTGGCTCAGGTTCTGGGTCAGGTTCTGGGTCAGGTTCTGGGTCAGGTTCAGCTTCTTCGGGTTCAGCTTCTTCGGGTTCAGGCTCAACTTCAAGTTCTTCCTCTACCATTTCTGTAAGTTCCAGAACTTCTTCTGGCTCCTCTTCTGGCTCGGATTCGGGCTCGGATTCGGGCTCATCGACAACCTCGGATACCTCGGCAGGTTTCTCTTCTTCGACATCATCTTCCGAAATAATTTTCCGAATCGATGCAAGGATTTCTTCCATTGTTGGCTCTTCTTGGCCTTTCGTTTCGCTCATATTTCTGATACCTCGCCGCGTTAAGCGCTATCCCTCGTTAAAATGCCGGTAAATTGACATCATAATATGCTAGATCTAACATAATAGCTTTAGTGCTTTTTTATCAATTTTCAATAACTATATATCATATATAAAAAAAAACGACCTTTTGGAACAAAAATATCCCCGGATCGTTTTAATTTTAGCTAAAAACTGATTTTAATGGGCTTAATCTTCGCCAATTCCCCAGCCAAAAAACTTATTCTCTACATTATCCCTATTACGGCTTGGGTCATATTGCGCGACATCAAGCGCCATTTCCTCTGCGGTAAGCTTACCAATAACCATCAACAGACTGTATGCCGCAACATGCTGATCCCTTTGCGCGCGCACTAAACTTACGCGCGAGTCAAGCAGTTCCTGCTCAGCGTCCAAAACATCAAGAGTTGTTCTTGAGCCAACTTCTGACTCCTGCCTGACGCCTTCGAGAGCAATGTCATTTGCGGTTACCTGATCTTCGGATGAAACAATCCGGGCCGTGGCCTCCCGAAAGTTTTCCCAGGCATTTCGAACTCTCTCCTCGACATCGCGCTCAACAGACACGGTTTCCAGTCGGCGCTGATTTTCAACTTGTCTGGATTGACGAATATTCGATGAGACGGCACCGCTTTGATAAAGCGGCAAAGTCAT
>UOFW01000232.1_pt1 | contig 11431 bp, 7 predicted proteins | sample 1989241 | NCBI WGS metagenome assembly UOFW01 (sample SAMEA4712195, study PRJEB27164) | hydrothermal vent metagenome | biome: marine basaltic hydrothermal vent biome; feature: marine hydrothermal vent; material: mineral | place: Pacific Ocean | collected 2011-06-14/2011-07-23 | depth 1719 m | reverse complement strand
ATGAAACAACCGGTTCTGGGCATAGCCTTTACACTTCTGGCCTTATGCTTGACCAGTTTGCTTTATTATCTGGGGGTTATATTATTCAAGATAAATGTTGTCTCCTTCATGGTGCTCCTGCCCATACCCTTTGTGTTTGGTTCCGTTATTGTCCTCAATATGTTACAGGATTCACTATTTCCTGGTGTCAGGCAACCTGTAAAGGGCCTGTTGAAAGTTTCTTTGGCACTCGTTACCGGTATTATTCTGGCGAACCTGTTTATCGCGTTTTCTGGCCTGACCACAAAGGAATTAGGCAGCGGCCCTCCGACATTTGAACGCGAAATATGGCTATCCTCGGCCCTGCTGTCTATTACCTTCCCTTTTCTGATTTTCTTGGCAGACTATTTCCAATTCGGTGGATTGCTGAAAAAAGATAACAGCCAGAAACCATAAAAAGGCCATGGTGCTAAAAACTGGACCTGTCGCGTTCTAGTTCCGCCCTATGTTCTCATTTAAGCAGCTTCTCTTTCGAAAGCCAAGGGGCTTTTCCCTCCCAACGCTGAATGTTTTCGGTGTGGATTATAAAAGCCATTTATATACTCAAAGATTGCCCCTTCTGCCTGGCGTCTTGTTTGCCAGAGGTGTCCGTTGTCATATAAAATGGGCTAGTTTTAGTGTTTGCCGATTGGGGAGATAATTATGAGTATTCATGCAAATAAGGTGACACAGGGCACTAGAGCGCAGAACGCTCTAATGGGCCTCGTCCCAATTATCCCCGACCCCGCAATCCACGGTTAACGGCACAGAAATTTCAAGCGCCGGCAAGGCGGCCTTTTCCATAACGGCTTTAACCAGCGGGATTGTTTGATCCATTTGATCTTCCGGCACCTCAAAAACCAATTCATCATGAACCTGAAGCAACATCTTGGCACCAAGCCCCGCCTTACCCAGAGCCGGGCCCATATGGGTCATAGCCCGTTTGATCACATCGGCCGCCGCCCCCTGTATCGGGGCATTGATGGCGGCCCGCTCCCCGAATGCTCTTTGCATGCCATTCTTGTCGTTGATGCTGGCAATATGGCAGCGCCGGCCAAATATGGTTTCCACATAACCATGCCGGCGGCAGAAATCCTTGGTTTCCTCCATATAGGTGCGAATACCGGGAAAACGTTCAAAATAAGTTTCGATGAATTGTTTAGCTTCGGCATTCCCAATGCCCAGCTGCCGCGCCAGACCAAAGGCACTGATGCCATAGATGATGCCAAAATTTATCGCCTTGGCCTGACGGCGCACGGCGGGATCCATGCCGTCGATGGGGACGCCGAAAACCTCGGACGCGGTCATGGTATGAATATCAACGCCGTCCCGAAAAGCCTGTTTCAAGCTGCCTAAATCCGCAATATGGGCCAAGAGACGCAATTCGATCTGGCTATAATCCGCCGCAAGGAATTTATGGCCCGCTTTGGGAATGAAGGCTTGCCTGATTTTGCGTCCCTCTTCGGTTCGAATCGGGATATTCTGCAAGTTCGGGTCATTGGACGACAGCCGTCCCGTGGTGGTTGACGCCAGAGAATAGGACGTATGTATCCGTCCTGTATCCTGATTTATGTCATTTTGCAGGGCATCGGTATAGGTGCTTTTCAGCTTGGCCAATTGACGCCAGTCCAAAACGCGCGCCGGAAATTCATGACCCGCATTTGCCAGCCCCTCCATCACATCCACATTGGTGCTATAACCGCCGCTTTTATTTTTCTTGGCCCCGGGCAGCCCCATCTCGCCAAACAGAATTTCGCCCAGTTGCTTGGGAGAGCCGATGTTAAATTCATGACCCGCAAGCCCGTGAATTTCCTTTTCCAGCACGCTCAGCCGTTCCGCAAAATCATTGGACAGGCGGCTGAGCATCTGACGATCCACCAGAATGCCTTCCTTCTCCATGGCGGCAATCACCGGCACCAAAGGGCGATCAAGCGTTTCATAGACCGTCGTCATGCCTTCATCCGCCAAACGCGGTTTCAATAACCGGTGCAGGCGGCCTGTGATATCGGCATCTTCCGCCGCATAATCCGTGGCCGCCGCCACAGCCACCTGATCAAAGGTAATTTTATTCTTGCCTGTGCCGCAAATTTCCTTGAAAGGAATACAATCATGATTCAGATGTAATTTTGCCAATTCGTCCATGCCATGATGATGACTGCCCGCATCCAAGGCATAAGATAATAACATAGTATCATCCAATGGACTGATCTCGATGCCGTGCTTGGCCAATATAAGATAATCATATTTAATATTCTGGCCGATTTTCAAGATGACCGGGTCTTCCAGAATCGGTTTCAAGGCCGCCAGAACCTGATCCATGGGCAATTGCTCAGGGGCTTTGCTGTCGCCAAAATCAAATTCACCAGACGTCACCGTCCGGTGACTGAGCGGAATATAACAGGCTTTGCCGGGCAGGATAGACAGGGAAATACCCACAAGCTCTGCCCGCATGGCATTAAGCGATGTGGTTTCCGTATCAATCGCCACCTGAAAAGATCGCTTAATGTCACGGATCCAGCGGTTAAGCTGATCCATTGTGGTCACGGTTTCATAGGCTATATCCTCAGACGAGATAACCTCCGGCACCATTATATTTGCCGGAATATTTGCCAAAACATTAGAAGGAATGTCGTAATCGCTCATATGGGACAGCACCTTGACCTGAAGGCTTCTGAAGCCCTGCTCCTCTAAAAAGGGCAGGATATTTTCCGCATCAATATCCTGCACGGCCAAGGTTGCTATCTCTGGCAAGTCCGGCACATCGGTGCTGAGCGTCACCAATTCCCGGCTAATGCGGGCCATATCAGCAAATTCGATCAGCTTTTCCCGCCTTTTATTCTGCTTGATTTCCCCCGCGCGCGCCAAAAGACTGTCAAGGTCACCATATTCGTTAATCAACAGAGCTGCCGTCTTGACCCCGACCCCGGGAACGCCCGGGACATTATCGGAACTATCGCCGGCAAGGGCCTGAATCTCGATGACCTTTTCCGGGCCCACGCCGAATTTCTCAAAAACTTCATCCGGGCCAATATGTTTATTCTTCATGCTGTCAAACATGGTTATTTTATCCCCGACCAATTGCATCAAATCCTTATCGGATGACACAATGGTCACTTTAAAGCCTTGTTTCTCGGCATCCCGGGCATAGGTGGCAATAATGTCATCGGCCTCAAAACCATCACGGTCAATGGCGGGAACATTAAACGCTTTAACCGCCTCATGAATTATCGGAAACTGCGGCACAAGATCATCCGGCGCAGGCGGCCGGTGCGCCTTATAATCGGGATAAATATCATTGCGAAATGTTTTCCGCGCCCGGTCAAAAATACAGGCCAGATGGCTGGGCCGTTCATTATCATCAAGATCTTTCAGCAGTTTAAACAGCATATTGGAAAAACCCAACACCGCATTAATCGGCGTGCCATCATGCCGGGTCATCGGCGGCAAGGCATGAAATGCCCGAAATATAAAGCCCGACCCGTCAATCAGGTAAAGATGTTTAAGCTTGGAAACTGTCATGAAAACCCTTAATAGTCATTGACCAAATATTCATCGGATGATACCGATGTTTCTAGCCCAAAATCTAATGCTCTCGGGCCTGATAGACAAGGTATTTTTATGACGGACCCTCAATTGGCTCTGGAAATCCAGGGATTAGAAAAAATATATGCCGGGAATAAGGGCGCATCGGCAAAGCATGCCTTAAAAGGAATCGATCTTTCCGTGCGGCGCGGCAGCATTCTTGGTCTGCTCGGGCCTAACGGGGCGGGCAAATCAACCACCATTAATATTCTGGCGGGCCTTGTGCGCAAAACATCGGGTCGGGCCATGGTCTGGGGCTTTGATATAGACAAGCAGCCCCGAAATGCCAAGGCCTGTATTGGTATTGTCCCGCAAGAGATATATTTTGATGCCTTTTTTTCGCCGCGCGAAATACTGGAATTACAGGCCGGCCTTTACGGTATCCCGGCGCGCGATCGGCGCACGGATGATATATTGGAAGCCGTCAGCCTGCTTGATCATGCCAATAGCTATACCCGTCATTTATCCGGCGGCATGAAACGGCGGCTTTTGGTGGCGAAAGCCATGGTTCATAATCCGCCCATTCTTGTATTGGACGAGCCAACCGCCGGCGTTGATGTGGAATTACGTCAGAATTTATGGAATTATGTCCGCAAACTAAACGGCCTTGGCGTGACCATCGTGTTGACCACCCATTATCTGGAAGAGGCCGAAGAATTATGTGATGAGATTGCCATCATCAATCACGGCGAAGTTGTGGCTTGCGATACGACAGCAAACCTGTTGGGCCGGCTGGATGAAAAAGTCATTATCATTCGGCCAACGGCCCCCTTGACCGCCATGCCGGATATTTTACAAAAAATCGGGGCAAATTTGAATAAGGCCGGGGAAATTGTCATCCAATTTAATCCAAGCCATATGTCCATTGGGGAAATACTGCAAAAAGTCCAGCAGGCCGCCATTGAAATTTCTGATCTCTCGACGCAAGAAAGCGATTTAGAAGATATATTTCTGCAAATCACCGCCAAAAAAGAAACAACTTAAAGGAGGTCCCGCCATGTCTGAATTTCATGATTTTGATGTTTTGATTATCGGCAGCGGCGCGGCGGGCCTCGCCCTTGGTTTAAAAGTTGCCCATAAAGCAAAGGTGGCTATTCTTTCCAAAAACAAACTTCACGCGGGCAGCACGTCCTGGGCGCAAGGCGGCATCGCGGCCGTTCTTGACAATCGCGATACCACCGCATCCCATATCGAAGATACCATGGTCGCCGGTGCGGGCCTGTGCCATCATGATACGGTGACCCGTGTTGTGGAAGAAGGGCCGGGAGCGATTGACTGGCTGGTGGAGCAGGGCGTTATTTTCACCAAAGATATGGAAATAAAAAAAGATATATTTGTCGACGGTGATTATCATCTGACCAAGGAAGGCGGCCATTCATTCCGGCGGGTCGTCCACGCGAAAGATGCCACCGGACGCGAAGTACAGCAATCGTTAGAATTGCAAGCCCGGCGGCATCCCAACATCACCCTGTTTGAACATCATATGACCGTTGATTTGATCCGTGACGCTAACCCAAACCCGGAAGAAAGCCGCTGTGCCGGGGCCTATGTCTTTGATACACAAAAGGGCCGGGTGGATGTATTTCGGGCAAAATGCACCGTTCTTGCCACCGGCGGGGCAAGCCGCGTTTATCTTTACACGTCCAATCCGGACGGCTCAACCGGGGACGGTATCGCGATGGCTTGGCGGTTTGGCTGCCGCGTGGCCAATATGGAATTTAACCAGTTTCATCCCACTTGCCTCTATCATCCTGAAACCCGAACCTTTCTTTTGACCGAAGCCCTGCGCGGTGAAGGCGCCTATCTTCGCCTGCCGGACGGCGAGCGTTTCATGAGCCGTTTTGATAAGCGCGGCGAACTTGCCCCCCGTGATATTGTGGCGCGGGCCATTGACCATGAAATAAAGCGGCTGGGCATAGACTGTGTCTATCTGGATATTTCCCACAAGGACAAAGACTTTATCAAGGAACATTTCCCGACAATCTATCAGCGGTGCCTGGATTTAGGCTATGATTTAACCCGTCAGCCCATTCCTGTGGTGCCTGCCGCCCATTATACCTGCGGCGGTGTCATGGTCAATAAGGCGGGCCGGGCCGATGTGAAAAATTTATATGCCGTGGGTGAAGTGACCCATACCGGCCTTCATGGGGCTAACCGAATGGCCAGCAATAGTCTTTTGGAATGCCTGATATATGCCAATGCGGCGGCCCGGGATATATTGAATGTCATACCCCGGGAAGCGCTATGCGATGATATTCGTCCCTGGGATGAGAGCCGGGTGATGGACAGTGATGAGGATGTGGTTGTCGCCCATAACTGGAACGAACTGCGCCATTTTATGTGGGATTATGTGGGCATCGTCCGCACCACAAGAAGGCTGGAGCGGGCCGCAAGGCGGGTTGATATGCTGGCCGGTGAAATTCGTGAATATTATAGCTCATTCCGGGTAACGCCTGATTTGCTTGAACTGCGTAATCTGGTGGTGGTGGCTGATTTGATCATTCGCTCGGCGCTATCGCGCACCGAAAGCCGGGGATTGCATTATATGCTGGATTTTCCGGGCACCGATCCCGCCATGGAGGGCCGCGATACCATCCTAAAGCCCGCCAGAAGGCTTTCCATTAAATAAGACATTAAGCCGGGATAAGATCATTCGCCGCAATATTGCCTTATTTTCTTCTCAATTCTGCCGCAATATCTATTTACTCTCTGAAAGTGCTAAATCCCCTTAGCCAGCCGCCAGAGAGATCATATACCCTCTTCCACCCCGTATATTTCTGGTCGCTGGCTATTTTTTTTACCCTCTGATAGAGTGATCTGTCAAAACGGTTTACCAGAAGGGAATTTTCCATGAAATTATATGAATTGGTTGGCAAGGACAAGACTCAAGGCTTCAGCCCCTATGTCTGGCGCGCCCGCATGGCTTTGGCCCATAAGGGATTAAAAGTTGAGATGGTGCCGCTCACTTTTTCAGAAATTTCTGAGCTAGCCGGGGCAAATGCCAAAACAGTGCCCATACTGGAGCATAACGGAGGATTTATTACGGACAGCTGGGATATCGCCGTTTTTTTGGAAGATAACTTTCCAGACAAGCCGTCTCTTTTTGGCGGAAATGCCGGAAAGGCTTATGCAAATTTCTTTAATTTTGTCAGCTTCTATAATCTGATTGTCCCTCTGTTTCAGGCTTTGGTTTATGATATTTTTAAAGAGCTTAATGAAAGTGATCAGGATTATTTCCGGGCATCCCGCGAAGCGCGTCTCGGCAAAAGCCTGGAAGAGGCCCATAAAAATCAATTGCAAAATCTTGACATTTTCCGGAAACAGCTCTGGCCCTATAACATGACCCTTAAATCTCAGGAATTCCTGAGCGGCGATGAACCGGCCTATGTCGATTATATCATGTATGGCCTGTTTCAATGGGCCAAGGGCGTAAGCGCAATAGAAATCGTGAACGAGGATGACCAATTATATCGCTGGCGGGCAAAAATGGATGACTTATATGACGGGCTTGGGCAGGTTATAAAAGCCCGCCCCTAAAAAAGCCGCCGCCCCAAGAAATATCATGCGCTATAATTTTTATTGTTACGCCCTTGAATTTGGGCGGCAGTCCTTCCATATTTGGTTTAAATTTAAATCATGGCGCAGGGCGTAAGAAATATGACAACCGATACAGAAACAAATCCAGAAAATACCGAAAAACCAGAAAATATTGAAAAACATGGCTTTCAGGCCGAAGTCTCGCGGCTTCTGCATATGATGGTTCATTCGGTCTATTCCGAGCGGGAAATTTTCTTGCGGGAATTGATCTCCAATGCCTCGGATGCCTGCGATAAATTGCGTTATGAAGCCCTGACAAAACCAGAGCTGATCAAGGATGAGGCGGATTTTAAAATAACGGTCACCCTTGATGAAGAAAAGAAAACCCTGACCCTGTCCGATAATGGTATCGGGATGACCCGCGAAGATCTGATCTCTCATCTTGGCACCATTGCCCGTTCCGGCACATCTGCCTTCATGGATAAAATGGCAGAAAGCGAGGACGATAAAAATAACGCCAATATGATCGGCCAGTTCGGCGTTGGTTTCTATTCGGTCTTTATGGTGTCGGATGATATCAAAGTCATCAGCCGAAAGGCCGGCACGGCGGAAAGCTGGATGTGGCATTCGGATGGGATCGGCGAATATAGCCTCTCCCCCGCAAAAAAAACAGCGCGCGGCACAGATGTCATCATCCATATTAAAGACGATGCAAAAGAGTTTTTGGGCGACCATCGCATCCGGTCAATCATCAAGACATATTCCGACCATATCGCCATTCCCATCAGTCTTGTTTTAACCAAGGACGGTGAAGAAAAGTCTGAAAAGGTTAACGACGGCACCGCCCTTTGGGTGCGGCCAAAGTCTGACATTACAGAAGAGCAATATAAAGAATTTTATCACCATGTGGGCCATGCCATGGATGATCCGTGGATGACACTTCATTACCGGGCCGAAGGGGTCATTGAATATTCAGTCCTGATGTTCATCCCAAGCCAGCCCCCCATGGATCTGTTTGATCCGGCGCGCAAAACCCGCACCAAGCTTTATGTCAAACGAGTCTTCATTACGGATGACTGCGAAGACCTGATCCCCAGCTATCTGCGGTTCATGCGCGGCATCGTCGACAGTGAAGATTTACCGCTGAATATCAGCCGGGAAATGCTGCAGAATAATCCGGTAATGACAAAAATTCGCGGGGCGGTCACCAAGAAAATCCTGTCCGAACTGGAAAAGAAAGCCACCAAAGATCCCGAAGCCTACAACCTCTTCTGGAAAGCCTTTGGCGCGGTTTTAAAAGAAGGCATTTATGAAGATTTCTCACGGCGCGACCAATTGATGAAACTGGCCCGTTTTGAAAGCACCGGCACAGAAGGTCTGCAAAGCCTTGATGATTATGTGGGCCGTATGCCGGAGGGTCAGGAAAATATATATTATATCACCGGTGAGAGTCTGGAGGTGGCCAAACGATCTCCCCAATTGGAGGGCTTTCGGGCGAAGGATATAGAGGTGCTTTTCCTCACCGATTCTGTGGATGATTTCTGGCTGCAAATGGTGCCGGAATATGAGGATAAGAAATTCCAGTCGGTCACGCGCGGCACAGCCGATCTTGGCAGCAAAAAAGATGGCGAAGACAAGGAAGAAAAAGACGACAAATTCACGCCGGAAATGGATGCCTTAATCGGCCTGTTAAAAGTCAATCTGGAAGGATCTGTTAAGGACGTGCGCCTCTCCAATCGCCTGACCGATAGCGCTGTCTGCCTCATTGCCGATGACGGAGATATGGATATTCATCTGCAACGAATTCTCAAGCAGCATCAACAGCTGGATCAGACCACGCTTCGGGTGCTTGAAATCAATGGGGATCATCCCCTGATCAAGGCTATTGCCGCCGCATCCATAAAAGACGGGTCAATCGATGCCTTAAAAGATGCCGCCAACCTGCTGCTCGATCAGGCCCGTATCATGGAAGGCGAAATGCCCGAAGATCCCGTCGCCTTTGCCGGGCGGCTGTCGACCATAATGACAAACAGCTTAACGTAAAGCTTACATTACTTTAATTCGGCGGCGGTGATGATGGGGCCGGTTTCTTGCGCCTGCAAGAGGACAGCATAGGCGTCATATTTTCCGCTGCCCACATCTTCTTTGGACAGGCTGAGTCTCGTTTCCTCGCCCATCCAGCTGCCGAGCCGTTTGATGGACTGTACCACATTGTGATATTTTCTGATCTGACCGGCCAGTTCACCCTTTTTAATGGACACTGTTTTCTCAAAGTCGTAGCCGATAATCCAAATGGTCGCCGCCGCGTTATCCCACATAACATTGGCACTGATATTCAGAAACATCATATCCGCGCGCCGAACAAATGTAATTTCAGGCGCAGAGGTTGCCTGCACAGTGATTTTGGCTTGATCAATAAATTTATCAACCAGATCCGCCCGTGATCCAATCACATCACGGCGACCCTGTATGATCATTTGCGGCGTATATACCCCGCCCAACCCCAGTGATTTGTTATATTTTTTCTGGCGCAGGGTACAGTCCGGCTGCGCCAATGTATCTTTCCAGCCTAAATAATTCCAATAATCAACGGAATAACTGAGCGCAAGAATATTTTTTTGCTGACTTAATTCAGCCAGAATTTCATCGGCAGGGGGGCAGGAGCTACAGCCTTGTGACGTAAAAAGCTCAACGACTATTGGGGTTTTCGTCACGTCCATGGCAAATGCCGGGCGGGCGGTCAGAAAACCGCTCGCCGCGCCCAGCACCATGGAAATGCAAATAAAAGATAAAACTCTATCCATACGTAAAACTATATTCATGGCTTTAAGATACCGTAAAATTAGATCAAACACCAATCACACTATAGTGACTTTTTAACGATGATTATTATGCTGGCATATTAGATATGTCTTGATCGAAATAATATTATGATAATCGGTTGCAAGATGATAGCAGACTACAGCAGTGTTAAATCTATTGAATGCCTCAGAGAAAGTATGTTTTGTGAGTGAGCAGAAATTTACCGTCGGGTCGTCGATCACAGAAAGCTATCGTTTTCTTGCAGATCACATGCCCCATTTTTTTCGTCTGATTTATGGCCCGCTCATTCTGTGGGTCATGGTTATGGTCGGTGAACAAGTGCTTCTCATTGAACATGACATCCATATCAACAGTGTTTATTTTCTGAATGTTATCACGGCCGCCTTTGCTATTGTGTGGTACCGGCAATTTCTGCTCGGGTCAGATTACGCCAGCTATCGCCTGCTGATAAAAAAAGGTTTCAGCAATAGTCCTTTATCCTTTAAACGTATCAGTCGCGCCCTGTTAAGAGTTTTGGTGGTTTCATTGGTTCTTCTGGTGCCAACCCTGTTGCTTTCCTTCAGTATGATGGTCTATTTTCATGGACAGGGTGTGCCGCTCTCTGAGGCTTTTATTCAAGAGCTGGCGTTTAAAAGTACCCTTATCATCATGCTGGTTTTTTCGCCTATACTCATTCGATTATCCGTCTATGCCGCAGGCTTTGCGCTCGGACGGACATCATTACGCCTGCAGGATGTTTGGAACCGCACGCGCGGATATACCGTGACCCTTTGGTGGGTAACGCTTCGCGCCTTTTTACCCTTGAGCATATATAGTTATATATTAACTTTGTTTCTGGATGTTATGTCCGAAAAACTGTCGATCAATTACATTGTTTCAACCATAATCATCGAATCACTGGCCGGCTTTTTGACATTCATGATATTGGCCATCGTGGTGGCGGCCAATGCGGAGGCTTTCCGGATTCTGATCGGCGTGAGAGACGGCGACGTCCCCCACCGTAATAGCTTGAAAAAAAATGAGGCCGTGCATTCGGAGTCCAACCGCCGGCAAGTCAACAAAGACATCCCGCAAAAAGCCGGATCATAAGACCCGGCTTTTCTGATGATTTATTCGAGGCCAGCTTATTCGAGGTAGACTTATTCAGCGGCCAAATTTCTCAAAACATAATGCAGGATACCGCCATTGGCATAATATTCGACTTCATTTGCGGTATCAATGCGGCAGAGTGCGGTGATTTCCTTGATTGAACCATCGGTATAAGTCACCTTCACAGCCACATCTTGGCGCGGCAAAATACCATCTGCGATGCCGGTGATGTCAAAAATTTCTGTGCCCGTCAGTCCCAGCGTATCCCGCGTATCGCCATCTTTAAATTGTAGCGGCAACACGCCCATACCCACAAGATTGGAGCGATGAATGCGTTCAAAACTTTCCACCAGAACGGCTTTGACTCCCAGAAGATTCGTCC
>UOFW01000015.1_pt1 | contig 11813 bp, 14 predicted proteins | sample 1989241 | NCBI WGS metagenome assembly UOFW01 (sample SAMEA4712195, study PRJEB27164) | hydrothermal vent metagenome | biome: marine basaltic hydrothermal vent biome; feature: marine hydrothermal vent; material: mineral | place: Pacific Ocean | collected 2011-06-14/2011-07-23 | depth 1719 m | reverse complement strand
AGTTTCAGCGACAGTTTCTGGTTTGACAACAAGACTTTCGCCCTGATCATTTTCCTTTGGCGAAGCAACAATGGTTGTATCGACAATTTTTTCTGGCATTTTTATTCTCGGTCTGTCAAGAGGCAGTTCAGCGCTGGCCCCAAGGCTTTCACCCTGTTCAGTTTCGCCAGAAGTCACGCGGTTGAAAACATTTTTATCCTGATTGAGGACTTCCAGGCCACCCGGATTTTCCGGTTTTACTTTTATGACAGAATTATCTGCCCGCACAACAGGCACTGGCCCGTTATTCGCGCCTTCCATATAACTATACCAGATCAACCCGCCAAAGATGGCTAAAATAATAACCGTTAACGCCGCCACAAACATACGCCGGCCGGTCATATCGCCCTCGTCCGTATATTCCTCCGGCAATGGCTGCAGCCATGATGATTTTTCATTTTCATCTGACATTCTAAATCCCCTCCCGTGATGTTGTTTCTCTACATTTCCTTAACCGGTTCCACGCCTAATATATCCAGTCCTGCAGCAATAATATTCGCCGTCGCAGTAATTAGGGCCAATCGAGATAAAGTCGTATCCCTATCATCTTCGATTATGAAGCGAAGATCAAGATGATCATTACCTTTATTCCACAGGCCATGAAATTCAGAGGCCAACTCATAAAGAAAATAGGAAATTCTATGCGGCTCGCGTGCGAGGGCGGCACTTTCGACAAAACGCGGCCAGTTCATCATCTTCCTGATCAGCGCCAATTCACTTTCATCCTTTAATAGGCTCATATCTGCAGTGGCCAGAACCGCCGCCGAAATATCCATATCGGGATATGCCCCCAGAGTTTTGCGGAAAACTGAATATACCCTCGCATGGGCATATTGCACATAAAATACCGGATTATCCTTTGATTGTTCCGTCACACGCGCAAAATCAAATTCAAGAGAGGCATCATTTTTACGGGTCAACATAATGAAGCGCACCACATCCTTGCCCACCTCATCCACAATATCACGCATGGTGATAAAGGCTCCCGAACGCTTTGACATTTTGACCGGCTTGCCGTCCCTGAGCAGTTTAACCATCTGGCACAGCCGAACATCAAAATCTATTTTGCCTTCACTTAAGGCATCGATGACTGATTCAACGCGTTTGACATAACCGCCATGATCCGCGCCCCAGACATCAATCAAATGGGTAAAGCCGCGTTCCATTTTATCATAATGATAGGCTACATCAGCCGCAAAATAAGTCCAGCTGCCATCTGATTTCTTAACGGCCCGATCAACATCATCGCCAAAATCCGTTGATTTAAAGAGGGTTTGCGGGCGCTCTTCCCAATCATCCGGCTTTTTACCCTTCGGGGCCTCCAATATGCCGGTATAAATCAGGCCTTTGTCGGCAAGTTTATCCAGAGCAGTTTGAATTTTTCCGCTTTCATGAAGGGTGGTCTCCGAGAAAAACACATCATGCTTAATGGAAAGCGTAGCAAGGTCTGCGCGGATCATAACCATCATGGCATCCGTGGCAAACTGCCGAATATCCTCGAGCCATTCACTTTCGTCCGCCTCCAGCCACTTGTTACCGTATTTATCCGCCAGCGCCTGCCCCACAGGAATGAGATATTCTCCAGGATATAAGCCTTCCGGAATTTCGCCAATGTCAACGCCCAAGGCTTGCTTATATCGCAGGTAAGCGGATCTTGCCAACACATCAATCTGGCCGCCTGCGTCATTGATATAATATTCGCGGGTCACATCATATCCGACAAAGGCCATTAAAGAGACCAAAGCATCACCAAAAATTGCGCCCCGGCAATGACCAACATGAAGTGGCCCTGTCGGATTGACCGAAACATATTCCACATTGACTTTATCATGGCGGCCTATCTCTGAACGGCCATAATCTTTTCCGGCTTTCAGGATGTTCGTCACCTGCGACTGGATTAAATTTTGCTGTAAAGTGATATTTATAAAGCCGGGGCCGGCCACATCCACCTTTTCAACACCGTCCACAAGCTTAAGGCCATCCATGATCATCTCGGCAATATCACGGGGCTTCATGCGCGCGCGCTTGGTCAATACCATGGCTATATTGGTGGAAATATCACCGTGAGAGGCATCACGCGGCGGCTCGACCGTCACATTTTCAAGGTCGAGGCCTTCGGGTAATTTATTGGCCTTCCCAAGGTCAGAAACGATCGTTTTCAGCGCGTCAAAATAGGTATTAAAAATATTCATAATTCCGGCAACTCATAATTCAAACAGCGATGTATCAAATAATCTTTTATGTTCCAAAATGGCATAACGATCTGTCATGCCGGCGATAAAATCCGCCACATGTCGCGCGCGGATATGTTTGTCTTCCAAAATTTGCGGTAGTTGCCATTCCGTTGGCAAACATTCCGGCTCGGCATGAAACAGTTCGAACAAATCGATTATAACTCTTTTTGCCTTACTGGACATGCGGTTTACTTTATAATGCCGATACATATTCTGCATTAAGAAGGATTTCAATCTTTTATCGAACTCTTTCATTTCATGCGAGAAAGAAATCACACTTTTGGCCGCCCCGCGAATATCATCAACGGTTTCTGGTTTAAGTTCGGCAATCCTTTTTTTGCTTTCCACCAAAATATCATTGACCATGCGATTGATCAGCCGGCGAACAACCTCGTGGATTTCCCGGCCATCATCAAGCGTGCCGTAACTGCTGCGAACTTCCTTGATAATATCACATAGAATTGGCAGCTCTTCCAATTGATCCATCGTTAACAAGCCTGCCCTGATACCATCGGCAATATCGTGCGTATTATAAGCCACATCATCTGATACCGCCGCCACTTGCGCTTCGGCGCTGGAAAAAGTATGTAATTCCAGATCATGGCTGTCGTTATAGCTTCGTAAATTCACATTCAGAGCGTCAAACTGACCTTTCGCGCAAAGGGGGCCATTATGCTTGGCAAGCCCCTCCAGCGTCTCCCACGTAAGGTTCAATCCATCAAACTCTGCGTATCTTTTCTCTAACCTTGTAACAATACGCAAGGACTGCGCATTATGGTCGAAGCCCTGAAATGGTGCCATGACGGCATTCATGGCTTCCTCTCCGGCGTGACCAAAGGGGGTGTGGCCAAAGTCATGAACCAATGCCAAAGACTCCGCAATTTCATCATTAAGACCCAGAACGACGGCGATGCTGCGGGCAATTTGCGCGACTTCTATGGAATGCGTGAGCCGCGTTCTGTAATAGTCCCCCTCATGATAGACAAAAACCTGCGTTTTATGGATCAACCGCCTGAAAGCACCAGAATGAATAATGCGGTCCCGATCCCGTTGAAAGGGGGAGCGGGTTTTGGTTTCCCCCTCTGAATGAAGCCGTCCGCGGCTGGTTTCGGCCAAGCAGGCATAGGCGGCATATTCAGGTCTGGGCACAAATATTTTAAAATCAATATTCATAAATATATATTTTCCATCATTTTAATTGCCAATATTATCGGCTTATTGACAATATTTATACATTACCTACTTATATAGTGTATTATGTAAAAAATATCAGGATAAGTTAGTATAATGACCGAAGAAAAAACGCCAGTAACCTTATCACAAAGCGCCGCACAGCGTATTGCCGCACTTTGCGTACAAGAAGGCAACCCGGATCTTAAATTCCGTATTTCCGTAGACGGCGGCGGCTGTTCCGGTTTCCAATATGACTTTAAACTGGTCGATGATCAAAAAGATGATGATCTTATTGTGATGCGCGAAGGCGTGACCATGTTGGTGGATGGCTTGTCCCTGCTGTATTTAACCGGTTCCGAAGTTGATTTTGTCGAAAAATTGGCCGGCTCCATGTTTGTCGTCAAAAACCCCAATGCGACCGCCTCTTGTGGCTGTGGATCTTCTTTCGCTGTTTAAAGCCTCTCCTAAAAGGTGCCTTTATGAAAATTGCTTCGTGGAATGTAAATTCAATCAAGGCACGCTTGCCGCGTGTGACGGAATGGTTAATAGATTCTAATCCAGATGTTGTCATGTTGCAGGAATTGAAATGTCAGGATGAGAATTTTCCCTATATGGAAATTGAGGAACTTGGCTATAATATTGCGGTGCACGGGCAGAAAAGTTATAATGGTGTTGCCATTCTGTCCAAATATCCCATAGAAGATGTGATGATTGGCCTGCCCGGCGACGACAATGATGAACAGGCAAGATATATTGAAGCCACCATTAATACCGTGCGTGTGGGCGGGCTATATCTGCCCAACGGTAACCCGCTTCCCGGACCAAAATTTGATTATAAACTGAAATGGATGGACCGCCTTATTGATCGGGCAAAATTTTTACTGACTCAAGAGGAAGTATTCGTCCTTGGTGGGGATTATAATTGCTGTCCCAAGGATGAAGATTGTTATGATCCTGTTCGTCTGTCCGGTGATGCGTTGATGCAGCCGGAAACCCGCGCGCGATATTATACATTACTCAACCTTGGATTAACCGATGCACTCCGGCAATATTCTCCGTCCGGTCATAATTATACCTATTGGGACTATCAGCGCGGGGCATGGCCAAAAGACAACGGCCTGCGCATTGACCATTTTTTACTGTCCCCGCAGGCAGCAGATAAATTAACAAAATGTGATGTTGACCGGGTGCCGCGCGGCAAAAAAAGAGCTTCAGACCATACCCCTATATGGTGCGAATTGGAAATTTAAGCTGGTTACACTTTTAAATTTTGACGAATAGTTTCAAGACGAATTCGGATTTTTTTTAAGGAAGTGATCATATCAGCGTCTTCAATATTAATCTGAATATTAGCTTGGGTATTTTTTTGGGTTATATTAAGGATTTGAGACTCATATGTATTTTCTGTTTTTGGGGTAGCTTTTAAAGTTTCATCCTTGGATTCAACCTCAATGGTTTCAAGAATATTTTTTATGCCTTGTTCTTTCAGTAGTTTTTGAGCCCCTTTGATCGTATAGCCATCATCATGGAGTAATTTACGTATTACCTGAATAATTTCAATATCTTCCGGTCTGTAATAGCGTCTTCCTCCGCCTCTTTTCATGGGGCTGATCTGACTGAATTTACTTTCCCAGAATCGCAAAACATGCTGCGGCACCCCCATTGAATCCGCAACTTCACTTATGGTACGAAAAGCATTTGGTGACTTATTTGCATTGGATGTCATTTTATTGACTTTCCATATCCATAAAAATACTTGGCCTAAGCATGTATCCCCCTTCTATCTGCATCGAAGGCAGATAGTTTTTTACATTTTAACTACGGCTGCTAACGCGCGTTTTAAGTACTTGTGATGGCCGAAAAACCAAAACCCTTCGCGGTTCAATGGGAACTTCTTCGCCTGTTTTGGGATTTCTGCCAATCCGGCCATCCTTTGATCGTACGATAAAACTACCAAAAGAAGAGATTTTCACATTCTCACCACTAACGAGATTTTGTGAAATCGCATCGAGAACAGCTTCTACTAACTCTGCAGATTCATTTCTGGATAGTCCAACTTCTTGATAAACAGCCTCACTTAAATCGGCTCTTGTTACTGTTTTTCCGTTCATTTCTTTGTCCCTTAATGTATTTGCAGTTTACTTCACTGAAAATTTCCCGTCAATATCAAAGGGATGCCATGCATTCCTCAGAGACTAGGTAACGTGTTTTTTATGTATTTTAAGTTACTTTGGTTTAAAAAACGTTTATTTTTACCATCTAATCAGGCATGAACCCCACGTAAAGCCCCCGCCCATGGCTTCCAGAACGACAATATCATCTCGGGCGATTCGGTTTTCCTTTAGCATTTCATTTAAAGCGAGCGGAATTGACGCAGCCGAAGTGTTCGCATGTTTTTCCACGGTTATGGCAACTTTTGATGGAGAAATTTTAAGTTTTCGGATTGTCGCATCCAAGATACGTTTGTTGGCTTGGTGCGGAATGACCATATCCACATCGTCAGATGTCAGGCCGTTAAAATCCAAGGCTTCTTTTACGACGCTTGCCAAATTAACAACTGCATGACGAAAGACTTCTTTACCCTTCATACGTAAAAATCCGGTTGACTGGGTTGAAGACACCCCGCCATCCACATAAAGAAGTTCATTATACCGGCCATCAGAATGCAGGTGAGAGGATAAAATACCCTGATCTTTGTTGGTCCCGGTACTCGGCCCCGCAGACAGCACCACAGCCCCTGCCCCATCACCAAACAATACACATGTGGTTCGGTCTTTCCAATCAAGAATGCGAGAAAATGTTTCGGCCCCGATCACAAGAACATGCTGCGCCTGACCCGCACGAATAAAATTATCTGCCGTTGCCAAGGCATAAATAAACCCCGAACAGACCGCCTGAACATCAAAAGCCGCCCCCTTGGTCATACCAAGGGCCGCCTGAACCCGCGTTGCCGTAGAAGGGAAAGTCTGATCCGGCGTTGAGGTTGCCAGAACAATCAAATCAATGTCATTTGCGGTAAGGCCGGCATCTATCAACGCTCTTTGAGCTGCCTTAACCGCAAGGTCTGAGGTTAATTCACCGTCAGCGGCCATATGCCGTTGTTTTATTCCGGTTCGTTCGATAATCCATTCATCAGTGGTATCGACAATGTCTTCCATTTCTTTATTAGTAATTATTTTTTCGGGAAGATATGATCCACAGCCGGAAACAATAGAACGAAAAGCTGTCATATTGCCTTTTCCTCGATTTCTTCGATGTCACGTGTTTCAAACAGCTTTAAATCTTTAATTATTTTTCCCGCGAGGTTATTTGCCGCCATATCAGCGGCCACGCCAATAGCACTGGCAAAACCAGAGGCCGATGCCCCGCCGTGGCTTTTAATAACCAAACCATTCAGTCCCATGAATACGGCACCATTATGATTATTGGGATCAAGATGACCTTTAAGTCCCATCAAGGCCGGTTTTGCAAATAAATAACCCACTTTGGACATCCACGAGTCTGAAAGGGCTGCCTTCATCATTCCGGCAATCATTCGTGCCGTGCCCTCAGCCGTTTTTAAGGCCACATTACCTGTGAAGCCATCCGTAACAACCACATCAACTTCACCATTGGCAAGGCCATGTCCCTCGGTAAAGCCAACATAATTCATGGGCAAATTAGCATCACGCAACATACGATCCGCAATTTTAATTGTTTCATTGCCTTTTAATTCTTCAACGCCAACATTTAAAAGGGCCACTGAAGGGTTCGGCATTCCCAGAACAGTCCGGGCAAATGCGGCACCCATAATGGCAAACTGAACCAGATTATCTTCATTGCATTCAACATTAGCCCCCAGGTCAAGCATTACACTCTCCCCGCATGATGTCGGCAATAATGAGGCTAAAGCTGGCCTATCGATACCCGGCATAGTCCGCAGCATAAATTTTGACATGCCCATTAAGGCTCCCGTATTGCCAGCGGAAACGGCAGCGATGGCTTTCCCATCCTTCACAGCTTGAATAGCCAAACCCATACTGGATTCACGTCCGCGCCGCAGCGCTTGACCTGGTTTTTCATCTGCTGATACGAATTTATCTGTATGGTGGATTTCGCAATTGTTTTTCAGAAAAGGATATTTCGTTACTAACGGCGCTATTCTCGTTTCATCGCCATATATCAAGAAACGGACATTAGGCAATCTTTCACGTGCAATGCTTGCCCCCTCAACAACAATTTGAGGGGCCGCATCACCGCCCATGGCATCCAAGGAAATTATACATTCGCGCGTCAAAAGCAACCCATCTATCTGATTTTTGGCTCATTGGCCAATAACCTGTTTTATTATTACAAAGCCATCACATACTACCGTCAATCGACCATTTATCCATGAATGACCTAGCCGCACAGCCCTAGATTCATGACAATACTGATTAATACACTATCTTCAAGCCTTATGTTTTAAACTTTTTAAAACAGCAAAAGGATTCTTCTTTTCTGAACTTAAATTTTGGTCTTCTTCCTGAATTATTTTTTGTCCAAGCTCTTCACCGGTTGCCTCTGACTTACGCGGATAAGGATTGATTTCCAGAGAAATATACTGGGTGATTAATTCGCCCACATCGACCAGGTTTGAGTTTATATACTCAATGTCCTTTTCTTCAAAATCAAAGTCGATTTCCACATCCTTTTTTTGCGATTGTTTATTCGGTTGTCTTGGCAGATGTTGTAAAATTATCGTTAATTTTCCCGATACATCACCTGCTACTGTCTCAAGGGATATGCTGCAAACCTGATCCAGCTTAACAATATAAGAGGCCTCGAGCTTATATTGGCCCTTTTTAGCAGGCGTAATATCAGCTTTGGCATTAAGTAGCGTAATATTCAAAACATTAAAACGAAGTGCCAGAGCAGATTTTTCGATTTCTGTTGCTTTAAAATCAAACTGCCGCCCATTTTTTCCGACCGTGGTGACATCAATTGGTCTGGAAAATTCATATACAGGAAAGCCATCTAAAGAAGATTCGGGCAATTCTTCTGACTCAAAATTATGCTTATTTTTATTTTCTGACATGCGGTTATTTCACTTCTGTAAAAACTATATTCTCAGACATAAAATCTTCATATGACTGATTTGCAAGGCCGCCTATTTGGCGAATAACATAAGAGATAAAATCATCGAGCGCCCTATCTGCCGGTTTCTGATCCTTGTATATATTGCGCAAAAGGGCATCTTTAAAGGTATTTTTAAAATCTGGCGACATATCATCAGAGCGGATTATCTCCTGATATGTTTTTTTTCGGCCATAATAGGCTTCAGCCATAATTTTAACTTTTTTGCCGACACTCATATCACCGACCCCCATTTCGCGCAGTGACATGTCCATATTATCAAACAAGACTTCCTGCAAATAACGAATGAGCATCACCGTATTTTTATTATGCGTCATATTTTCATCTTGTAACAGCGCCTCAAGTCGGTCGACAACCAGACTTACATGAAGAATGATTAAATCAAACCTTCCGTCCAAAGTATCAGCAACCTCCCAGGTCTCATAAAATTCGGGCTGACGGGCTTGCAACACTATTTTCGTGAACAATCCATGTGCAATATCTTTTATTTTGCTGTTTTTATTAAAAAAATTAAACATATTAGGTCTCGTTCATCTTATTAAGGCCATATTGAAATTTAAAAATATTGACTAGCGTGATGACAGGTGCCATTTTGTGCTGTATTTTGCGTTAGGTATCATGCTACTGCATAAACTGCAAATAAAAGCGAATATATTTTCGTAAAAACGGACATCGATTTACCAATGGATTTACCAATGGATTTAACTGTGAAAAAAGCCACGAAGACGATTATTATTTTGACTATTGCCATGTTAGCTCTTGGTGGCTGCACGTCGCGAAAATTTGTTCGCGGTTATATGCCTGATGCTGAAATGGTTAGTTCCATAAAGGCGCAAGTAGATACGTACGACTCTGTCAAACAAATGCTCGGCAGTCCATCGTCTTCCGCAACCTTTGATAATGACAATTGGTATTACTATACCAAGAAATCAGAAAGTCTGGCCTTTTTTAAAGAAAAAATTACGGAATTAAATATAATCGCCATTCGTTTTGATGATGATGGCTATGTTACGGCTGTTGATAATTATACGCTTGATGATCACAATGAAATTAGCCCCGTCGGCGATACGACAAAAACCCATGGTCGTGAGCTGAGCTTTATTCAGGAGTTATTCGGTAATATTGGTCGTTTTGGTGCTGGTGGCCCTTCAAATGTGCGGCCCGGAAACTAGAATTGTTTCACCTGCACAACCATGACATCCAGCACCAGTGGTTTTTTAAGAATTTTATTGCTGATATCCTTTATGGCCTGTTTTAACATTGGGTAATCAATGCTGCGGGGGTTGTTTTTCTTGCCAATGGATTTTCCACTGAAATGGCGTAAAATGGCGTCTCTGATCTCTGGCAAATTAACAATAACCTCCATTTTATTATCATTACCATCAACTTTAATTGAAAAATCCGCTATAAGGTTTCCGACAACACGCCCTTTAGATACAAGAGGAATATTAACCCGTTCTACTTTGACAAAATGCGCATCTATCTTTGGCTCTTCTTTTTTGACGACGACTTCTTCGTTTTGCTCTGCTGGCGCATCTGATCCGCTTAACATCATAAAGGCCCCAAAGCCAGCCCCGCCACCAAGTAAAAGCCCTAGCAACAAACCGATGACAAGAAGTTTTTTACTGCTGCCCTTTGGTTTTTCCTCTACAGGCGTATCTTCTGTATTCTCTGCTTTTTTATCTTCTTCTTTTGCCATTTCAAAGTCCTGCTGCTTATATCAAAAATGCCTAAACCCCTGATCATTATTTTGTAATAAATTTATACCGTCACGGCCCTGTATGGTCACATTTTTTTCTAGGGTGATATGGCCAATTTTTGTTAGCGCAAGATCAAGGTTCCGCGCTATTTTTTCAATTTTATCGTCCATATCCTTCGGGGCAGTAAAGAGCAGCTCATAATCGTCGCCGCCATTCCATATAAGGTTCTTATACGCCGGGAAACTTTCTAAAAGCTTACCAACATCATCGGAAAGCGGAATTAATTCAGCTTCAATTTCCGCACCAAAACCGCTCAAAGCACAAATATGGCGTAAATCTCCCGCCAATCCATCCGAAATATCCATAGTAGCTGTCGCTATTCCAAATAGTTTCCGCCCGAGCCCAAGCCGTGGGCGGGGCATATGGTAACGATCAATCAGCGGTTTACTAACAGATGTTTTTATTGACGTGAATTCGCCCTTAAGACATTTCAGTCCAAATGCGGCGTCCCCTAACGTTCCAGATACATATATATTGTCCCCGGGTTTCGCGCCGCGCCGCCTTAGGACTTGCCCCTTGTCCACAATGCCAATCGCCGTCAATGAAATCATTAGCGGGCCAGAAGTTACGACGGTATCACCGCCATATAAAAACCAGCCAAATTCTTCCTGATCCAGCTTTAAACCTGCGGAAAATTTGGCCATCCAGCCGTCAATATTTTTCATATCTTTGGGGAAAGCAAGTGCCAGAAGATAGCCCAAAGGTTCTGCGCCCATCGCGGCTAAATCCGAAAGATTGACCCGCATGGCTTTACGGGCAATAAGATCCGGTGGGTCAGCGGCAAAAAAATGAACCTCCGCGATAAGCGCATCTTTGGTAAAAACAAGATCTTTGCCCTCAGGCGGGGTCAGGACAGCGGCATCATCAGTGAGGCCATAGGCCCCCACGCCTGACAAGGGGGCTAAATATCGGGATATGAGATCAAATTCACCTGAACCCATTTGCTTGCTCCCAAAGAATTAAAGTTATGCGCGGATAGTCTTGGCAAGCTTATCCAGCACACCATTGATAAAGCCGGGCTTGCTGTCATCAAAAAACGCCTTGGCCACATCAACATACTCGTTAATGACAACAGAGGTCGGAATGTCAGGGCGGCCCATTAATTCATAGGTTCCTGCCCGCAAAATCGCGCGCGCAACGGGCTCAATGCGGGCCAAAGTCCAATCTTCTGATAATGATCCGGCCACATGCACGTCAATATCAGTCCTTCTTTCTTCAACACCTTTGACAAGATCATTAAAAAAAACAGTATCCGCCGGCGCATAATGATCGCCTTCAATGACCTCGCCCAAGCGATAATCAATAAATTCAGCTATTACCTGCTGCGCTGATTGATCGCCAATATCCATCTGATACAGCGCTTGCGCTGCGCCCAGCCTTGATGCGCTTCTGGCACCGCCCTGCTTGGATGTCATTTTTTTGGCATTTTTACTCATCACTCAATCAGTCCAAATTTACGTTTCAATTCAATCATTCTGAGGGCAACTTCTGT
>UOFW01000101.1_pt1 | contig 11907 bp, 12 predicted proteins | sample 1989241 | NCBI WGS metagenome assembly UOFW01 (sample SAMEA4712195, study PRJEB27164) | hydrothermal vent metagenome | biome: marine basaltic hydrothermal vent biome; feature: marine hydrothermal vent; material: mineral | place: Pacific Ocean | collected 2011-06-14/2011-07-23 | depth 1719 m | reverse complement strand
CCGGGATATTCTTGCGTCTCGCCTGAAAAATTGCAAATATGGTTGGCGCAACCCATGCGCTATGACAATGAATCACATCATATTCATTTATATTTTCTTTAATCCACTTGAGAAGATGAATTGAAATACCATATTTTCTGGCCAAACCTCCAAAATAAGGAGTTAAGTTAGCAGTGTGTACTATAACACCCTTCTTTGTTAGCTCATTTATCAATTGTGAGAAACCACGATCAACTTCATCAGTACCATTAGTTGGCACAACCAAATCAATTTGATTGTTGTGATTCCCTAGGCAAGCATATATCGAGTTTGTTGCAGAGAATGAAGGACCACCAAATGTCGTCTCTAAACCACCAATTACACGAAGGATTTTCATATATAGTACAACTACACTGATTTTTTAACTAATATTGATGTTGAGGTTAACAATTCTTTTTCTTTTTGATTCATATTTTCTAATTTACTTATGATTTTATTTTTTCTATTTTGATACCATTTAGTTTTGAGTATTTGTAACTCTTTACTAATCGTAGCTCGGCACACTTTCTCAAAAATCTGCATTAATACCCACGTATACTGATAGTACCTCCAGTATTTATTAAATTGGGGTATTCTTTTGTGTATTTCAAATCCACAATTCTCAAGCTGTTTCGAAAATAGCGTACCGGTATAGTGCCTGTAATGTCCGATCAATCTAAAATAGTCCTGCCAATAATAAGTACTCGGAACGGTTATCCACAAATATCCGCCGGGCTTTAATATTCGATACAATTCAGAAATTGCTTTGCCGTCATCTTCGATGTGCTCAATAACTTCTGTACATATAACAAAATCGGCAACACTATCCTCTATGGGTAACCGTGGAAATCCGCCCTGAATAAACTCAGTATTTTTTACACCACTATGCAGATTTTTGGCAAAATTAAAGGTTTGTTCGCTAAACTCTATGCCTTTGTATGAAAAATTACCAGGTATGAAGCGAGACGAGAAACCAAGCCCACAGCCAACATCCACAAAAATTCCTTCTCCACTTGAAATGACATCAGAAAGTAATTTCTGCATCACATTAAAGCGCCATTCGTTTCTGACATCACATTCATACTTAACAATATCGTCAACTGTGAAGAACGATTCATAAAAGTTGTCACTATCATTCTCAATCTTACTACGCCTACGTTTGGATATTCGTAAGAGAGATAAATCAAGATAATCAAGAAAGGACGGTGTTGGCTTATTACTTTTCAAGTTCAATCCTTTTTTTCCACAATACGCAAAATAATTTAGTTAGCATTGCTGCTCTCGTAAAATATCCACAGAAACACTAACACCAGCTATACAATGGCCAAAGATAAATTCATAGTTTGAATATGACTTAACCAGATTTTGCACATTGAGGAAATCCGGGGCCTGTGGACCTGCCGAATCACTAGTTCTAACTTTAAGCTCCAAATCAGGCAATGTAGCTAAAGCACTATTGAGAGCATAAGCTAAAAATATTGGGCCACCCCAATAAGATAAAAATCTCGGCTGCAAGCGACCGAGTTTTAAAGGCTCAAAAGCCTCATCGCTTTGCGATAAAGCTTTGAAAACATTTAGAGACTCCGTGTTTTTTATGCACATCACAGAGATATCCCAAAAGCTGGATAGCATCAACCGGGGCACGCCCCAGTCATGCTATCCAGCTCGGGGGCAAGCCCCCGAGATTTTCGCTATGCGGTTAAAAGGTAATAAGCTGGGGTTATAAGTAAAATATTTATTGTCTCAGTCCGCTAGTCAAAATTATGCATTTTAAGTGCAAGGCTTTAGCATTATAAAAATTGTGCGTAGTACCATCATTTGAAATCTTGACGACTTTCAATCGTCTGAAACCTCAAGTTTCAGGGTTCGTTTTTGAGCGCGCCAAAGGATGCCAAAAACTGATAACCAATTGAATCTTTGGGAGTTTATTCCCCGCAGCTTGCTGCGTAAGCTTCTTGTCCAAACGCCTAAGCATTTGGACGGGCAGTGTAATACCCCGCTTTCTCTTAGCGAAAGTCGAGCGTCAGCGAGATAGCTTGCTGCGGGGTAGTTTATTCTGATAAACAAATTATTAATTATATCTTATCAAACAATACGGTATACTCAACCCCGATGGGCGTCGTACATTTTCGCATCGTTCGTATAATTAGCCCTGCCGATTTTGCCATCCATCTTAACTCTTCTATATAGGTTGGGTATGATTCCTCTATATGGCGATGTCTCCATAACTCGTAAGTAACATGTGAAAAGATGCCGAACGAGCATATAACACCTCTACGTGATATCCGTGAAAACTCTGCCAATACCTTGTATTGAACTGGTATTGGCAGGTGCTTGGTCAATGCGTGACTAAATATAAAATCTACACTATCATCTTCAAGGTCTAGATACTCCGCATTACCCTCTCTCACTTCAATCTTAATATCGTAATTTTTTATCTTATCTTTCGCAAACTTAAGCATCCCTTGCGAAACATCAATGGCAATTATATGATTTGCACGTTTAGCCAGTACTGGCCACCAGCGCCCACTTCCACATGGACAGTCTGCGATTGAAACCCTTTTAGGTAACATCTCTACAATAGACGTAACTGCTCTTTGCTCCCTTGCGTATCGGTATCTCCCGAGAATTCCCGAAAAACGCTCATTTTCATATTGCTCCTGTATTGAGCCAGATTGGTAACTATGCTTTGCGCTATATTCTAGATCTTGTTTTCTATTAATTTTCATTAACAATGCCTTTAAAAATTGTAAATTTTTTCTTGGCTATCTTGGTTAACGCGAACTCATCTATGGCCTTCCTTCTTCCTCGCAGAGACAACATTGCGCGATCACGAGAATTATTGATCAAATCACATATAGCATCACACAGCTCATGAGGACTATCAGGGTTAACCACATAGCCATATCCACCACCCAATATTTCTGGAATAATACCTGATTTTGTCCCGATACAAGCCACACCAGATGCCATGGCTTCCAACAGGGCATGTGCATCGTGCTCCTGATGATCATCGAGTATACGTGACGGCAACACAAATATATCAAGTGTACGCAGAAATTTCGCCACATCTGCATTGGGAACAGGGGATAACAATTCCAACCAATCAAGCCGCTGGCTTTCGTTTCTCAAGTGCTCATCCAAAAAATTATCATACGCTCCACAACCCATAAGTTTTAAAATAATAGTTCGTTTGGCCGTCTGCTTTACAAGACGCACTGCTTCAATAATGTCTAAAATCCCTTTTGCCTCATCAAAACGACCGCAATATCCCACTACCATTGGCCTCTGTGGATTATTATCGCCTTGGAATTTTTCACCTATGGGATTAAACAATGACACATCGACACCGAGATGGTGGCAGACCGACACATTTCTTGCGGGGATTGAAAATTCATTTTTACAGAGATCTGCAACCATATTACTTGCTGCAATAACGTGATCGACCTTTCTCATACTGAATCGTGCTATCAAGTCCTTCACCCTCCCGAAGACTCCGGGCATGCATCGATAAGTATTTTTTTTAAGCGTACAGACAATTTTAGATTTAGGGTTAAACATCCAGCGATATAGCAATACTTGGAAAAACATTAATGACCACGGATTATATTCAATATTAATGACGTCAGGCTTGAACTTAAATAACCCCATGGTTAGTGAACAAAAAATATACTGTCCTTTTGATAGATAAAATGTACGAAAAGATGAAAATATATGACTCGATTCAGGACTTTCCACAAATTCATAATCCTGAAATATAAGCACCGGCCCACGACGAGGAAGTATGCAACGAACATCGCAAAGTGCATTAAGCGCTAATAAATTTTTCTGATTTTCAGGCTCAAGGTATGTATGAGAGATGATGGTGACTTTCATGGATAGATCGCATCCTCAAGTTGATTCGGCTCGATGCGGTCACTGAACCAAGCCTCAAAGCCCACCATCCCACTATCCGCCATCGCATTGAAACGATCAACAATATACGGTGATGGGGTACTATCCCAGTAGACGATACATGGTTTCATCGGAGTAATTATTGTTCTTACGTAAACTGTATTCTAATATTAGAATAAACTACCCCGCAACAAGCTATCTCGTTGCGCTCGACTTCGCTACGCGAAGCGGGGGTATTACCCTGTGCCAACCAGCTAAAATAGTGCCAATTGATAATCACTATGGAGCTTTTGATACTGCCCACCTTACCTTTGATATACTTACTTATCATCGTTTCATCTCCATGCTTCCCAACCGCACTCACAAAATACCCATCACTTCAGAATCCTCCTTCCCAGAGCATTTTCTTTACGTGAGGGCAGCGGAAAAATATTTCTCGCGCAGTTAAACTCTTGATCATCTACACAACTTTTTTAACGCTATACATCGGCTCCGATTGGACTAAAAAATGAACATGATCTTTATCTATTCCTATCGGAAGAAATTTCAACTCATATCTCAGCCCAATTTCGAGGAAAACATCCCTTAGCTCCCTCCCGGTCTACCGCACCCTCAAACACCACTCTTCGGTATTTTGCAGGACTGAACAATATATCCGCGTATACCATCCACATAGTTATCAAGAGCATTCAGATTGTATAGATGCCTCATGGATTCACGACTCTCTTATTTTGATTTGAACACGCCGCCGAGCTTATCGCATATACCTTATTATAACTACCGACAGGGTATGAATTCATCCCAAGCATTAAAAACACCAAAATACCGAATGAATCTCCAAAATTAATTAATTGTGGCTGAAAGAATCCCGAGATAGTGAGTACCACAAAGACTGCAAACCCAAAGTCCGAAACATATTCCCTGCGACTCCTATCGGAGAAGTACAAGCACCATCGCTTATCGGATGTTAGTGATGCATTCAGCATCCTTCCACCAGTCAAAACCATCCCACCAAGGAAAAGCCCAGCAACAAGGCCGTTCTCAAGAATCATATTAAGATACGCATTATGAGTTCCCAAATACATGTGCCGCTGTCTGAAGCCATACCCCAAAATGGGTTCCTGAAAAAACTGGACTGAGAAATTATACCAACTGTCAATGCGCCCAGTAAGGTTACTGCCGATCCCTCGCTCTACACTCGATAACGCGAATAACCAATCAAAAATATTCCATAATGGTTCAATGGTAAGCACTGCTACTACAGCGAAACTTAGACATACGCCAAACAACAGTATTCGTAAGCCGCCGCTACGTGCACGAATCAAAGGCAACACATATATAACAAGCACGAAAGCAAAGCATGATAGTAGTGCATATCGCGAACTCACTAGTATTGTTGCAGCGAAAGCCAACACACCTCCCACACGGTAATATGTAGCCCCACATAGTCTCGCCACGATAAGAAGTGCTAGTGCTACGGCACCATAATGGTTAGGATGAATCCCACCTACCCACCTATATTGCGGCAAACCATGAATCACAACGGCCCCCAACAGGAACAACACAAGAACGTAGAAAGTCCTTATAGCAAAAATTCGCCGCGCAACAGCACTCATTTGCCAGAAATCAGCCCATAGCCAGAAGGCCAAAAGATACATAACACTATAAGCCACCGCACTCCATCTCGCAGTCAGCAAGCTTACAATAATAGTAAAAAGACCAAAACTGACTAATAGTATGGAAACAATATCGGTAGAAAATAGCGCAGCAACCCTCCCTGCCGCATAAGATCTGAATAGCACTAAAAATATTCCCACGAGCAAGATAGCCGTCATAGGGTAACGCCAAAGATTTGCCTCTTCAAGAAATTGAGAAGAATGTGGATTCTCCAACGACCACAGCGGAATCGTCACGGCTGCAAACCATAAGGCCAGACCTGTTGCCTGGATTCTTTCTCTAGATAAAAAGAATCGTTTTGGATAACTTGTTTCAGTTAAATCACTTATCTTTCTCAACGTCCTTTCCTTCGACAAATTTATTCACTCAAAGCAATATCTTGATCAGCATAAAAATACTGTTCAAGAATATGTCACCAACCCAGATTCAATAATGTAACTTAGTCTGAGCTTCATTCAAGTGACTTTTCGTCTGCATTGAATCTCAGTATTACCTATCATTTTTTTAGAGCATCTGAGAATGAAACTGGACTATCGGGACTGGTGGCTCTTGTAAAAATTCTTACCTTGAGAAAAAAACCGTATTACAACCTCTCTCACACCCCCCAGATTAAATATGACCACACAGCCAAGATACACAACACCACCTACAGTAATCGGCAAAACCAAACTTAAAATGCCTTCTCCGGTGGGCAGCAAAAACAACACGACTACCATCACCAGTACTGCAAACAGCAGCCGAATAACATCACCAAACATCGCTGGCAGACGAAAGGCCCATCGCCCCAAGATGGCACTCAGTACAACTGCTATACCATGTGAAGAAACAGTCGCATAAACGGCCCCCAACAAACCGTAAACAGGGATAAGCCAAAGATTCAAAACCACGTTTAAAAGTGCTGCTAAACCCATTACCACTATTTGGACACGCGTTCGTTTACCCAAGTAAAATGCAAGATCAAAATAATATGCACGTGCGCCAGCCAACAACGCTGAGATAGCAAACCAGGGTATCAACTCAATCCCTGCAACCTGAAATTCGTTCCCTAGAAAAATTTTGGCTATATTGGGGGCCAAGATGATAAACCCTGCAGTAACAGGCAACCCAATGCCAAGCAATAAAATAGCATTCTTTCGAAGTTGCGTACGAGCCTCGTCGGGGCCAGCACTTTCTAATGTCCGAAGAATAAGAGGATACGCGGCCAAGTTAACCATTGTCATGGGAACGACCACCGCCTGATATGCCAACCCTTGGCTAGCCGCATAGAGGCCAGTTGCGGACTCACTAATGATCCCCGCAAGCATGAAGCGATCCGTACTGGATATAACAACCGATAAAGCAAAGCTTGCCGTAAGCGGCAGACCGTAATTCAGCAGCTTTTTAACTAGCTCCCGGTTAAATCGCCATTCCTTGAAGGATATCCACTGCCCCCATGATGACCATATACCTGCGACCAAAAAACCTACGAGTAACCCAGTCAGCGCTCCATAGGCATCATAACCCCATAAAACCAACGCAACACCGAGCCCAAAAGCCAATACGGCCCTCAGCATACTGATCATTCCATACCGAATTGGGGCAAGACGACTGCGCACAATTTCCAGATTAATTGTAAACCACGCTTGCGTCCAAACTAATAGGATGCCAATAGCGATCATCCCACCCCAAACGAAATCCCACCACATTATTGCGAACAGCGTTCCACCTACCCCCACCAATAATGATACAGAAATAAAAGCACCTAAAATAGCGGCAAGTAAGTCTGCCTCATTGTCTAGATACCGCGGAAAGAAACGAAGAAGCGAGGCACCAAGCCACTGGTACAAAATTGCGTTGATTAGTATCGCCCCCGTCACCACGAGCGCATACTGACCATATGCCTCTGGTGATAATAATCGCGTGTAAACAATTATAGTGGCAAAGCTGATGAGACTAGGCACTCCACGAGAAAACAGGTAGATCACGCTATGGCGTAAAAGCATCTAACTCGAATCCTTAATACATTTACAGCTGTCATCAATCATATTTGTTAGCATAATCCCAAACCCAATTAAAAGCTCAATAAAAGTGCCTCAATGTTCAGCACCTTCATCAGAAGATGCCCCCTAATTTCCTGTAAGTACGTGCTCCGGAAAGCCGTCATACGGAATAGTACTGGCCTTGAAATCCCATCGCCCTCTGATGCCAAAGGTGTCAGATCCCAACACCGCCACCTCAGCCTTAAATTGCATTACAAACAACAACTTACATCATCAGCCAAGATCCAAGCGGGCAATCGTGGGGATTTAGTGCCGGGCCACAATTGTTAAGTCTAGAAAAAAATGCTGCGGAAAGAAATAAGTTTAACCGCGTAGCGCAAATCTTGGGGGCTTGCCCCCGAGCTGGATAGTGTGACTGGGGCGTGCCCCAGTCGATACTATCCAGCTTTTGGGATATCACTGTGATGCGCATAAACGCACAGGGTCTCCAAATCTTTTCAAAGCTTTATCGCAAAGCGATGGGGCTTTTGGGTTCTTAAAACTCGGTCGCTTGCGGTCGAGATTTTTATCCCAGAATGCGATCCCCAACAATTATTTAACCTATTGCTTTTAAATGGATTAATCGGCAAGTTCAGTTGTTTTCCTCGTCTTCCCAGTCATATACCTACTTTCCGTGGGCAGACTGATAGTGAACCAGCTAATAGGCCTCTTGGAAACCGTTTGATTACACCGGCTTATTTCCTTAAGTAAGTGCCATTCGTGTCAGGCCCCTTTCTGAAAAACTGTAGTAGCCCATTGCCTCAACCCACGCTCAGTCATCTGTGCTGTACCATCTTCCAAAAGCCACTCCCGTATTGGCACTGAAAACCCTGTCTTGGATTTATTCAATATTTCTTTAGGCGGTGGCATTTCTGGCGTATGCGCCATGTTTTGTTTAGTAGGTGTGTTTTTGCTTAATAGCATGGGTAATAATGTACGAAATAGTTTGACATCCACCAAGGGCACTCGAATCTCCAACGAATGTGCCATACCAGCCCAATCTACGTCCCGTAATAGCTGGCTACGCATATAAAATGACAGCTCCATTGATGAGATTTTTAGTTTATCGGCACAAATACCAGATATAGCTTCTTCCAGACTAACCAATGGCTGCAATTCCTTCCAACCTTCTTTTACCATATCAGCATCTAATACATTGGATAATTCCCATGGCATATATAAACCTCTACGCAACAAATAAGCGCCACTATAACTACTTCCATACTCCAATAACCCTGCGTACTTGGGTGACGTCATATGTTTTAAGATTGGAGCAGAAACCCACCGAAAAATCTTCCCCAGCGCAGGCATGTTACGATTCCAGCTAAACAGTTTAACCATTTTTGGAATATCCTTAAAACTTGGATATCCCCCAAACAGCTCATCACCTCCAACTCCTGACAAGGCAACCTTCATTCCTGATTCTTTGGCTATTTTACTAACAAAGTAAGTATTAACACCGTCAATACTGGGTTGATCCATTGCGGCCATTAGATCATCCAGGCTTTCCATGAAGTCGTGCTTTGAAAGAAATCTTGACTGATGATGTGTCCCATAGTGCTGCGCCACCATAGCTGCCAAAACCGTCTCGTCATTGTCGGTATTTTTATATTCCTCAAACCCAAGAGTAATGGTGTTCAAGTTATTATTATTTGACTCGGCGGCCAATGCTGTCAGTGTTGTTGAATCCAACCCTGCGGACAGAAATAGACCTACATCCACATCGGCTATCTGATGGCATTGCACGCTGTCTTTGATGGCATTGCGCAAATGTTCCTGGGTATATCCAGAAATAGCCGGTGTTTCCCGGGCCAATTCTTCCGCATTAGCCATTTCTCTTGATAAGTCAAAAAACTGATTAAAATTTTTCTGACCTGTCGAATCTATCCACAGAGTGGTTCCAGCGGGTAATGCGTTAATACCTTTATAAAGAGTGTAAGGTTCAGGCACATATCCCCATAGATAAAATCCGACATGACCTGCAGGCTGTGGCGCTGTATCAATCCTCCCACCTTTTAACAAGGCTTTAACTTGGGACGCAAACCGAAGCGATTGACCATCATTTGAATAATAAAGTGGTTTTATTCCAAATGGGTCGCGCGCCAGAAACAGGCTCTGCTTTTTTACATCCCATATGGCAAATGCGTACATACCACGAAGATGCTCTACCATATCAGTGTTATATTCAGCATAAAGGTTTAGTAAAACCTCGGTATCGCTATTTGAGCGAAATATATAACCCTTTGTTTCTAAGCTACCCCGTAATTCACGATAATTATAGATTTCCCCATTGAAGACCACATGATAACCTTCATCCTGTGTCGTCATTGGTTGAGCACCAGCCTCAGTCAAGTCAATAATCGAAAGCCTACGGTGAGCAAGTCCAATACGTTTATTGGCAGATACCCACAAGCCTGAACCATCCGGGCCGCGCGAAACCATTGCTTCGCGTATTCGCAATAATTCTTCTGAGTCTACTTGGTTCGCAGCGTCAGAATAGGAAAAAATACCGGCAATACCACACATTTAACTCAATCCTTAGCTGTCACAGCGAGAAAATTTTGCGTAAATATTTCATTTTTTGCCCCTGTCTCGGCGATTAGCGCAAAACGGAAAATGGAACGTACAACTTTCCACACAACCCACCGCACAGCACTTTTGGCACCATGTACAATCAGCATATCTTCAAAACATTGAACTTCAGAAAACCCATGTGCAATAAGCAGTTGGGAAAGGGAAGATTGCGTAAATGCTTGTTCATGTGTGTAATCACCATATCGAACCCTACCGAAAAAAGGTGGCGCGGCATTCGGCATATGCAATATCAATTTTCCTCCGCTACAAAGTACCCTATGTAGTTCTTCTACAAGATCCAATAATTCACTTTTCGTCATATGCTCAATAACGTCAAACGCGACGATACTGTTATATGTTTTATCAGCACTTTTACTTAGGGTTTCCATAAGGTCTTCCTTCCTGATGTTATCCCTCAAATCAAGTTTCCAGGCCTCTTCTACCTGTTCAAGAGACGCATCTATGCCTTCCAACTGGTTGCATCCCATTTTTCTGGCATAATAAATGAGTGCACTATGACCACAGCCAATTTCCAAAATTTTAGCATCAAGCCTCTCTGGAAAATGTATATTAATAAGTCTGCGTAGATAAGACGCACGCACTTCAACCCGCTCTTTTATAGAGCCAGGAAGATGGAACCTGACATAATGGCTATATAGCTGATTTTTGTCATCCTTGCTCAATTTATTTCACTCTTTACAGGGGCTGAAATCAATGTGGACGTAAAGGGGTAGCTAAAGGAGAGCTAAAGGGATCAGAAGCCTTTCTGGCATCCGCTTTGTTCATCAACTGCCTGACAGCGGCAGAACCAATAAGTCCTGCTTTACCCGTAACTAGCACTTTCCGTATACTTCTTGACTTCATTTCATGGTCTCAATATCGAATCTTGTCAATTGCACTCATTAAACCGGTGGCACATCCGTTGGCAGGTGCAGGCCAGATAGCTGGATTGTTGGTGCTGTTATATCGCGGCCTGTGGAGCCGCTCCTACAGTGGTTTGTTAGATTGCTGGTTTGTAATATGGGTTGTGGTCTTCCTCGGACAGACTAGCCATCTTCTCAGTTTACCTTTTCCGCATATCGCCAGGTCACTACCTCAGCACTTGGCTTCTCACAATCATTCACTACCTCTTCTTATCCGTACCTTGACAGGTTCTTCGAGGATATAGAATTCAAACGATGAGCAAACCATTGCGGAAATCTGGTAGACGAGGATGGTGAGTCTACCTCTCTGGCGTGCCATAGGCACGGTTCCCTTGACCATTTCTTCCGTGTTGCAGTTTTGGCATTGCATTTTTCACTCCTTTGATGGTTGGTTTGCCAAATATCTTCCCCAGTTCAGGAAGACGTAAATTCCAAGCTCGGTGAGGCGCATCCGTGTTGTTGGTTAGTCGAAGACAATTTCTACTGCTGTCCCATTTACTCATTCTTGCAGTACTTCTGGAAAAAGGGTCAGTGGAAAAGGGGTTCGCGCCCTTTTCCACTATTAGTAATTTCACCTCATTACGAGCAATGGGATTTTCTGGCATCAATTCGCCTCAGGCTGCAAATCGCAGCACTTCAATTTCTGCGCCATGAGCAACGGCCTCTTCCGCCATTGCCATAACCCTGTCCGTCATCTCTTCGGAGAGATAATACTCACCACAATTTTCGCACACATCGGCAGGCACACCTTTAATCACCACCGTAGTGGCACCGCGCTCCAGGATAATCGTCGCCTTTCCGGG
>UOFW01000194.1_pt1 | contig 11938 bp, 11 predicted proteins | sample 1989241 | NCBI WGS metagenome assembly UOFW01 (sample SAMEA4712195, study PRJEB27164) | hydrothermal vent metagenome | biome: marine basaltic hydrothermal vent biome; feature: marine hydrothermal vent; material: mineral | place: Pacific Ocean | collected 2011-06-14/2011-07-23 | depth 1719 m | reverse complement strand
CGTGATTGTTGATTTTATTGACTCTCGCGTATTGGATCATTCCGGCCTGCAGGCCATTGATGCGTTGGCGGTAAGATATGAGGCGGCGGGTAAAAAACTCCATCTGCGCCACCTTAGTGCCGATTGCCGCCGCCTGTTAAACAGGGCCCGCAAGATTGTCGAAGTCTCTGTCCTGACAGATCCCGCCTACGGCGTGGCAGTGGATTATGACGGCAATTATGTGGTTATGAATACCGCAAAAAAGGCCCAGCCCGAAGTATAATAGGCCATGCTAAATTCGTCATTCCCCCGCAAGTGGAAATCTACTAAGATACCGGTAATAAAATAGTAAGAGATAGAATGAATGACACAGCTTGAAAATCTTAAAGACGGTATTCTGGACGGACAGAGGCGTGCCTTGGCAAAGGCGATCACTTTGGTTGAGAGCCGCCGCGCAGATCATCAAACAGAAGCGCAAGAGCTTTTGGCAATGCTTTTACCCCATATGGGAAAATCGATCCGTCTTGGCTTTACCGGAACGCCGGGAGTTGGAAAATCCACTTTTATCGAGGCCTTTGGCCTGCAACTAACGGCCTTGGGACATCGGGTGGCGGTCTTGGCCATTGATCCGTCTTCCACCCGCACCGGCGGCTCCATATTGGGGGATAAGACCCGAATGGAACTCTTGTCCAAAGACAAAAATGCCTTCATCCGGCCAACGCCTTCTGGCGGGACGCTTGGCGGCGTGGCGCGGCGCACGCGGGAGGCGATGCTGCTTTGTGAGGCGGCAGGTTATGATGTGGTATTGATTGAGACTGTGGGCGTCGGTCAATCGGAAATTGCCGTGGCAGATATGGTTGATATGTTCTTGCTTATGTTATCACCGGGCGGCGGCGATGACTTGCAGGGAATCAAACGCGGTATTATGGAGCTTGCCGATCTGGTGATCATAAATAAGGCAGATGGTGATTTTAAAAAGGCCGCTAGCCGCGCCGCAGGGGATTATAAATCGGCCCTTCACCTGATACGGCCCAAACATGCCTGCTGGACAGCAGATGTGCTCTTGGCTTCGGCGCTCAAAATGCGCGGGTTGACGGAGATTTGGGCGAAAATTCAAGCTTTTGAAAAGGCCATGAAGGACAGCGGCCAATTGGAAGAAATGCGCTCTCGACAGGCAAAGGCCTGGATGTGGTCCGAGATTCATGATCAATTATCCGAGGCCTTTAAAGCCAGCCACTTGTCAAAGGTTAAGGATATGGAACAGCAGGTATTGGCCGGAAAAACCCCGCCCACAGCAGCGGCGCGAAGCCTCTTGAAAGACTTTCTCAATTAAATCTCGCAAATAACCCATTCCCCGCCCATATTGAATATATATCCCATGAAAACCCTTTAAAGAGCTTGACCTCTTCCCGTCAATGCCATATATACCGCTTTCATATTTCAAGGATCATCATGCTGATTCTGAAGTCATCCTGATGATAGGCCAAACAAACAAATAGACGTTAAAAGATTTAAGGACAATATTATGTCACGCGTATGTGAATTGAGCGGTAAAGCCGTAATGAGCGGTAACAATGTAAGCCACGCCATGAACAAAACCCGCCGGGTATTCCGCCCTAATCTGATTAGAGCCAAGCTGCTTAGTGATATACTTGGTCAATCCGTCGCCATGAGAATCTCAACGAGCGCCCTGCGTACGGTTGAGCATAATGGGGGATTGGATAACTTTCTGGTCAAAGCAAAAGATGTTAACCTGTCGTTGAAGGCCCGGCGCCTGAAAAAACTGGTTAAAAAGAAATTGGCGGATCTTGCCGCTTAATTACTTCCTGCCAGAATTCGATTAAGGCCGTTGATTTTATCAGCGGCTTTTTTTATGGGCGCGTCCATTTTAAACATCATGAGAATATTGCGCTGCAGGCGATTATAATTATTATCGGACATGATATATATGACTGTTTCGCCCCTATCATTCTGCCGAACGGCCAAGGCTTCCATATTATCCAGATTAAACGGGAAGGCCAGATCAGCGATGATTTTTCCTTTGACGGATTGCCCGGCCTCGATGGACAGGGCGGGCAGTCTGGTGAGCCGCGCCGCCATGCCTTTTGCCAGTGAAAAATGTCGCTCAAGCACCAGAATGTCACCATTTGGCAAGGTCGCCATATCTGTTGGCCGATAGGACGCGCTGGTCTCATATCTTAACGGTTCAATCTTGCCATGTCCGATGATCCACCCTCTTGCCTGCTCAATTCCCCCGTTGCTTGTCGTCTCTTCCGAGAAGGCCAGCATACGGCCATCAGGCAGGGTGGTCAGCGCCTCGATCCCCAGGTTTCTGGGCAGGGAGGCATAGGCGCGGGGCAGCTCCGGTGCAAAATTGACTTTCTGGGCAACCGCCGAAAATAAACTGTTATATTCGAAGGGACGGCTCGCTTGAAAATACCGCAACGTATGAGGGCTTTCAAAAGAAACCACAAAACCCGCCCCGTCAACGGCGGTTATTGCCTCGGCATCCAGCGCATTTGATTTTTGAGGGCCATCCAGATTCTTTATCGGGGCCATATGGGCATTTTTTATGTCAATGAGATGATTGTTATCATTATATATCATGTCGGCGACAAACCACCGGCTGCTGTCGGATACGCCCAAGATCTGCCGGCCATCGGGGCTCACGACAAAACTCGAAATGCCGCCAAACTGACGGTTGGAGCTGGTGATTTTCAGCCCGCCTAAATAGTGCAATCTGCCAACGGTCGTGATGGCGGCGTCTTGATGATTTAAGGGAATGAATGTCGCCGATAACGGAATGGCATAGCGATTTTGCTTTTGAACCTGCCCATTATGCTTTTGAATCTGCATCGGCTTCACAGAATCCGCATGAGCCACCGTCATGACGGATGTTACGAAAAGGATCACAATTCCATAAAAATTGATCTTTTTTTTATGTAGGACAGCCATATTTTTCCAAATTTTTCGCATGTAAATCAATGATTTAAACCTATAAACCATATGAATTGATTTTCTGTTTTATGGATTTTTTCATAAGAATATGTTAAGAATAAGGTGGCATTATACACATTCAAGAAAAATCAACCATAATAAGAAGAAAAAAATTGCTCGCAGAAAAAACAGGCCGTTCAAATACCGGGGCAGATATCGCGCAAGATGAAGACTTCGTCGCATGTGATGATGAACAGCAGAAATATATTTTGGTGCAGGTGGCGCAGCGGTTATTTCATGAGAAGGGATTCTCCAAGACCAGCCTTTCCCATATTGCCAAGGGCGCGGGCATGTCCCATAAAATGGCGCAGAATTATTTCTCGTCCCCCAAAGAAATCTGCCATCAGGTCATTGATGTTTATTTGAAAAACCAGAATGACCAATTTGAAAAAATTAACCAGAATAGTAATGCGCGGCAGCGATTGATCCTTTATCTGGATCAATTTGCGGAAGATTCGGACAGTCTTGTGGCGCGGGGTTGCCCCTTGACTAATCTGTATTTTGATGTAAAGCGCGAGGATGAAGCCCTTGCGGATCATGCGGCAAAGCTCCTGCACAATCGTCTGGACTGGATCAAAGAACAATTTGTCATGGTCATGCGGGTGGAGGGGGTCACAGATCTTCCTGAACGTCTGGCCAGTGCCATTCAAGGCATTGTCATTATGGCGCAGGTGACCGGCAATGACCGTTTGATCGGCCATCAGGTCAATCAGCTTAAATCCTGGATTCGCTCCATGTAGGGCTTCGCCATTGTCCCTAAACTAGCGCAGAATGCTCTCATCTTTTCTTTCGGATTTTCTCGTCAAATAAATCAGATAATTGCGCCGTGATAGCCTCGCCCAATTGTTCGGCGTCCATGACGGTAATGGCATTCTGATAATATCGAGTCACATCATGGCCGATGCCGATGGCCAGCAATTCTACCGGCGAGCGTTTTTCAATCCAGTCAATCACACCGCGCAAATGGTCTTCCAGGTAATTGGCGTTATTGGTGGACAGGGTGCTGTCATCCACGGGCGCCCCATCGGAAATGACCATCAAAATACGCCGCTCTTCGGTTCTGTTCATGAGCCGGCTATGGGCCCAGAGCAAGGACTCGCCGTCAATATTTTCTTTCAACAGGCCTTCTTTCAGCATCAGGCCCAGATTATTGCGCGTTCGCCGCCATGGGCTATCGGCGGTTTTATAGATGATATGCCGCAGGTCATTCAATCTGCCCGGCTTTACCGGCTTGTCATTCTCAAGCCATTTAAGGCGGCTTTTCCCGCCTTTCCACGCTTTGGTGGTAAAGCCCAATATTTCAACTTTAACCCCGCAGCGCTCCAGCGTGCGGGCCAGAATATCGGCGCACATGGCCGCAATGGTGATGGGCCGGCCCCGCATGGAACCTGAATTATCAATCAGCAAAGTGACCACGGTATCCTTGAAGTCGGTTTCATTTTCCACTTTGAAAGACAAGGCATGCAAAGGATTGGTCACCACCCGGGTCAGGCGGGCAGTATCCAGCATCCCCTCTTCCAGATCAAAATCCCAAGACCGCCGCTGCTGGGCCATGAGCATCCTCTGCAGGCGATTGGCCAATTTGGAAATCATGCCATGAAGCCCGCTAAGCTGTTGATCCAGATTACGCCGCAGGAAGGCCAATTCTTCGCTATCACAAAGCTCTTCGGCGGGAATCGTCTCGTCATGAGCGGTGGTATAGATCGAATATTGCGGCCCCTCTGCCTGATTTGTGCCAAGGTCATTGGGGTTGAAGCGGGCCATTGCCTTGGCCTCTTCGGCCATCATATCATTGATCATATCTTCGGTAAGATCCTGCCCCATGTCGCTGGCCTCTAATGATCCGCCCTCGTCACTCTCTTCGCTTTCATCACCTTGGGCATCATCCTGAGCCTCATCGTCTGCGCCGTCTTTTTCTTCGCCCTCGTCCTGATCTTCCGGATTGTCTCCTGAATTGGGGGCGGTGTTTTTATCATCAGCCTCAATATCATTGGCCAGATTGAGGTCGGCAATGATTTTACGACTGACGCGGCTGAAGGCTTCCTGATCTGATATATTATGGATGAGTTCATCAAGGTGAAGAGCGGCTTTGGCTTCGATCTGGGTGCGGAACTGATTGACCACTTCACTGGTAAATTCCGGCGGATGGGCATGGGTTAATCTTTCCCGCACCAGAAGCCGTAGAATATCCGACAAGGGCGGCTCTTGCGCCTCTTCGGGCAGCGTGAGGCGGTTTTTGGCATAATGCGCGTCAAGTGTCGCCGCCAGATTTTGCGCAACGCCGGGCATTTTAGTCGCGCCGATGGCCTCGACACGGGCTTGTTCCATGGCCTCGTAAACGCCGCGTGCCACAGGCAGGTCGGGGGCAAATCTTTCATGGATTTTTGAATTATGATACCGCAATCTCAAGGCATAGGAATCGGCCATGCCGCGGGCCCTGGCGACCTCGGCGGCGGTTAAATCAATGGATATGAGGGGCAAACGGCCTGACGTGCCGGAAATATCAATATTTTCAGCCCCGAAACTTAACCTAAGATCAGCGTTATCCGCCATGGCGCGCACGGTGGCTTCCACGGCATGTTTAAATTGATCCAGTTTATGGGCAGCTTTTTTAGGCATTTATATTCTTGCAGGTTGTTCTGATGGCGCATTCTGATTAATTGGGGACGACAGGGCAGATTCCGGTAATTCCGTGCCAAAGCAGCGTTGATAATATTCCGCCACCACAGGCCGTTCCAATTCATCGCATTTATTAAGAAAGGTCACCCTGAAGGCAAAAGCCACATCCTTGAAAATCTCGGCATTTTCCGCCCAGGTAAGCACGGTGCGCGGGGACATTACCGTTGAAATATCACCATTAATAAAGCCGCTGCGGCTCAAATCGGCCACTTGCACCATCTGCTTGATCAGCGCCCTGCCCTTTTTATCCTGAAGGGCGGGTAATTTGGCAAGGACGATGTTTTCTTCAACTTCATGGGAAAGATAATTAAGCGTGGTGACAATATTCCACCGATCCATCTGGCCCTGATTGATCTGTTGTGTGCCGTGATACAGGCCGGAAGTATCGCCAAGACCAATGGTGTTGGTGGTGGAAAACAGCCGGAATGACGGATGGGGATGAATGACTTTATTTTGATCCAAAAGGGTCATTTTTCCGGCCACTTCCAAGACCCGCTGAATGACAAACATCACATCCGGGCGTCCCGCATCATATTCATCAAAAACCAAAGCCGTGGGTGATTGCAAAGCCCATGGCAGAATACCCTCCTGAAATTCGGTGACTTGCACGCCGTCTTTTAACACAATGGCATCCTTACCCACCAGATCAATACGGCTGATATGGCTGTCCAGATTAACCCGCACGCAGGGCCAGTTAAGGCGCGCGGCAATCTGTTCAATATGAGTTGATTTTCCGGTGCCGTGATAGCCCTGAACCATAACGCGGCGATTAAAGGCAAAACCGGCTAAAATGGCCAGGGTCGTATCATGGTCAAAGATATAGCTCGTATCTATTTCCGGCACATGTTCATTGGCCTCGGAAAAGCCGGGAGCCTCGATGTCACTGTCAATGCCGAAAACCTGGCGGACATTGATTTTCATATCAGGCAGGCCTGCTTTAGGGTTTATCGCTGATGCAGAGGTCATATTGTGAATCCATTTTTACTTATATGCTTTCTTTATGTCGTTCATTGTGGCAGTTTCGTCAAGTCCTATGGGAAATTTTATACCTATGAAAAATTTTGGGCAAGATTTTAAGGAAGTATAATAATGAATGTCGCAGAATTAATTGAGCAGAAATTACGGGCGGGATTAAAGATCACATCAATCACGGTGAGTGACGAGTCCCATAAACATGCCGGCCATGCCGGCGCGCGCGAAGGCGGCGAAAGTCATTTCCAACTGGCCATCGTCTCCCCGGATTTCACCGGTAAAAACCGCGTGGCCCGTCAGCGGGACATATACCGGATTTTGAAAGAGGAAATGGCGGGGCCCATTCATGCCCTGTCCATTGATGCAAGGTCGCCCGAAGAATAAGACACGAAGAATAACACCAGAAGAGTAAGCCGCATGTTAAAAGTCAAAATTATTCCCGTCACCCCGTTTCAGCAGAATTGCAGCCTTGTCTGGTGCGATGAAACCATGAAGGGAGCCGTCATTGATCCGGGCGGCGATGTGGATCATATCCTTGCCGCCATCAAACAACAGGGCGTTGATGTGAAGAAAATCCTGATCACCCATGGCCATCTTGACCATGCGGGCGGGGCGGCGGAACTTGCTGAGGCATTGAATATTCCGATCATTGGCCCGCAAAAGGAAGATAAATTCTGGATTGATCAGATCCCGGAAAACTGCCGTAATTATGGCCTGCCCGAAGGAAGATCGTTCGATCCCGATCAATGGCTTGAAGGCGGCGATAAAATATCCTTTGGCAATATTAATCTGGATGTATATTTCTGCCCCGGCCATACGCCGGGCCATGTGATTTTCCATGAAAAAAAAGCCGGCTATGCCTTTGTCGGGGATGTGTTGTTCCAAGGCTCCATTGGCCGTACAGATTTCCCACGCGGCGATCATGCGACGCTGATTAAATCCATCAAGGAACAGCTCTGGCCGCTGGGCAATAACACAAAATTCATCTCCGGCCACGGGGCCATCTCCACCTTCGGCGCAGAACGCGCCAACAACCCCTTTGTCGGGGATCAGGTTTAGGAAATATTAAGCAGACCGGAATGACAATAAAAAAGCCCCCTCGGTTTGACCAGAGAGGGCTTTTGGATTTGACGTTTTTAATCCCTAATTCTTTGCCTTATCCACCAGTTGGTTTTCTTTGAGCCACGGCATCATGGCGCGCAGGTTTTTGCCGACTTCTTCGATCGGGTGGGCGGCGCCTTTGGCGCGGGCGGCTTTTAATTTCACTTGGCCGACTTTATTATCCAGCATGAAATCATTGACGAAACGACCTTCCTGAATATCCGCCAGAATGCGTTTCATTTCCGCTTTGGTTTCCGGGGTGATAATCCGTGATCCGGTCATATAATCCCCATATTCCGCCGTGTTTGATATGGAATAGCGCATATTGGCAATGCCGCCTTCATACATCAGATCAACGATCAGTTTCAATTCATGCAAACATTCAAAATAAGCCATTTCGGGGGCGTAACCAGCTTCGGTCAAGACTTCAAAGCCGCATTGAACCAAGGCCGATGCGCCGCCACAAAGCACGGCCTGCTCGCCGAACAAGTCAGTTTCGCATTCTTCCTTGAACGTCGTTTCAATGATACCGGCACGCCCGCCGCCATTGGCAGAGGCATAGGAAAGGCCAATTTCCTGCGCATTACCGGACGAATCCTGATGCACGGCAATCAAGGTCGGGACGCCGCCGCCTTTCAGATATTCACTGCGCACCGTATGGCCGGGGCCTTTTGGCGCAATCATGAACACATCAAGGTCAGCCCGTGGCTCGATCAATTTGAAATGGATGTTCAGGCCATGGGCAAAAACCAGTGATGCGCCCGACTTCATATTATCTGCCAGATCATCTTTATAAAGATCGGCCTGCAATTCATCCGGCACAAGAACCATGATAACATCGCCCCATGCCGCTGCCGCTGCCGCCGTCATGACCTTAAAGCCTGCGGCCTCTGCTTTGGCGCGGCTTGCGGAATCTTCACGAAGTGCAACAATGATATCATTCACGCCGCTATCCTTTAAATTAGCCGCATGGGCGTGGCCTTGGCTGCCGTAGCCCACGATAACAACTTTCTTACCTTTGATCAGATTTACATCAGCATCGCGGTCATAATATACGCGCATTTTAATTTCCTTTTAGTTTTCAATAATGTTTTTAACGATTTAGGCCATCAGGCCCGTCATTTGATAATTCTAGAAGCCCTCTGGTGATAATTCTAGAAGCCCTCTGAACCACGTGTCAGAGCCGCAACGCCCGTGCGCACAGCTTCGACCAATCCGGCATCTTCCATCAATTTGATAAAAGCTCTTATTTTTTCGGTTTTTCCGGTCACTTCGAAGATATAACTGTCAAAACTGCTGTCGACGGTCTTGGCGCGAAAGGCTTCGGCAATCCGCAGAGCCGCCTGTTGCTCCCCATTATTGCAATGCACCTTAATCAGCGCCAGTTCCCGTTCCACATAGGGGCCGCTTTCCGTCAGGTCAGCGACGCGATGCACCGGAACAAGGCGGTCTAACTGCGCCTTGATCTGCTCAATCACAGGGGGCGTGCCCACCGTGACCACCGTAATGCGGGATTCTTTACCGCTTAAGTCGACAGGGGCCACGGTCAGATGTTCAATATTATAACCGCGCCCTGAAAACAGGCCAATCACCCGCGCCAGAACGCCGGCCTCATTATCCACAATGATGGACAGGGTATGACGTTCGGCAAGTTCGATTTCTTTATGGGTATGATACATTGTTTTTCTCCTGCGGCGGGTTATACCAATGCCGCGCCGCCTTTAAATTCCTGTTTATCTTCATCATCAGGTAAAATCATTTCATTATGGGCCGCGCCGCTGGGCACCATTGGGTAACAATTGGCCATTTTTTCAACGCGGCAATCCACAATAACCAAACCTTTTGTTTCAATCATTTCCTTAATAGCGGCATCAACATCAGCCTGCTTATCAACAAGAATACCGTGCCCGCCATAAGCTTTTGCCAGCGCAATAAAATCCGGCAGGCTATCGGAATAGGACTGAGAATACCGCCCGCCATGATTTAATTCCTGCCACTGGCGCACCATGCCCATATATTCATTATTCAAGATAAAGATTTTCACCGGCAGGCCATATTGAATGGCCGTACCCAACTCCTGAATATTCATCTGAATCGAAGCTTCGCCCGCCACATCAATGACCAAAGCGTCCGGATGGGCTATCTGCGCCCCGATCGCCGCCGGAAAACCATATCCCATGGTGCCAAGACCGCCCGATGTCATCCAGCGGTTTGGGTCTTCAAATTTCAGGAATTGCGCCGCCCACATCTGGTGCTGGCCGACCTCTGTCGTGAAATACACATCTTTGTCTTTGGTCAATTCCTGCAAGCGTTCCAGCGCGTATTGCGGCATGATCACATCGTCAGACTGGCTATATTTCAAGCAATCGCGTCCGCGCCATCCTTCAATCTGTGCCCACCAGTCATCATAAGACTGGCTGCCGTTTTCAAGGATCGTCGCCTTCCAGATCTTCAGCATATCTTCTAATACATGGGCCACGTCACCAACAATCGGCACATCCACCCGCACTGTTTTATTAATAGATGAACGATCAATATCAATGTGAATTTTCCTGGAATTCGGTGAAAATGCCTCCAGACGTCCGGTCACCCGATCATCAAAGCGCGCACCAACGCAGATCATGACATCACAGTCATGCATGGCATGGTTTGCTTCGTAAGTGCCGTGCATGCCGAGCATGCCCAGAAACTGCCTGTCCGATGCGGGATAGGCCCCAAGCCCCATCAAGGTGCTGGTAATAGGCGCGCCGGTTAACTGAACAATCTCGCGCAGTAATTGCGCCGCCGCCGGGCCTGAATTTATAACGCCGCCGCCCGTATAGAAAATCGGTTTCTTTGCACGGGCCATAAGGCTCACCGCTTGGCGAATACTGTCAATATCGCCTTTGACTTCCGGTTGATAACTTCTGTGTTTAATCGCGCCGCTATGGCTAATGCTGCTGGTGAATATCTGAATATCTTTTGGGATGTCAACAACCACGGGGCCGGGGCGGCCGCTTGTGGCCACATAGTGGGCCTCATGAATAATCCGGGACAGCTGGTCCACATCACGAACCAGATAATTATGTTTTGTGCAGTGGCGGGTAATGCCGACGGTATCGGCCTCCTGAAACGCATCACTGCCGATCAGATGGGACGGCACCTGACCCGTCAGGCAAATAACCGGAATAGAATCCAGCATGGCATCGGTCAAACCGGTTACCGCATTAGTCGCGCCGGGCCCTGATGTCACCAGAACCACGCCCGGCTTTCCGGTAGACCGCGCATATCCTTCTGCCGCATGGACGGCGGCCTGCTCATGACGCACCAGAATATGGCGAATTTTATCTTGACCATAAAGCGCGTCATACAGCGGAAGCACAGCACCACCCGGATAGCCGAATATAACTTCGACACCCAAATCCACAAGTGAATTTATGATGATTTCTGCACCGCTGAACTCTTTGCCGGACATAACGACCCTTCCTTGATTCTATTCTTTATATTCTATTCTCTTAATATTCTATTCTCTTAATTTCTCGCCGAAAAAACTTCCTTTAATTTCCGAAGAAAATCGTTAAAATCACCTCGATAGCAAAATCTTATTTCAATTTATGCCAGCATAAGAAAAGAAAGCAACATATAGCCGTTTCTTCCGCCAATGGCAAATAAAAGGTCACAGGCAATATTTCCGACGCGGCGGACAATAATATTATTTAATTTCCTCGTCAAGCCATAGTTTTGTAATTATAATACAATATGAATATAAATACTATATTAATATTACAAAACTATCTGATTCCAAGAACCGCATTGGTTACGAAACCATGTCATTTGTCTTTTGGCAAATTGGCGCGTTGCTATTTGACTTAAGGTAATGGCTTCCTCCAGCGATATTTCCTCGCGCAAATAGCGGGTGATCTGCGGCACGCCCAAAGATTTCATCACGGGCAATGTCGGGGCATAATTCAACGCCAGCAAGTCCCGAACCTCTGCAAGGGCGTTGCCTTCTTCAATCATAAGGCGAAACCGCCTGTTGCATCTTTCATATAATTTCGCGCGATCCATAACGATGACATTCTGTTCGATGGTCACATCATCACAGGTGCCAAGCCCGCCGGTGGGGGGAATATCCTGCCAGTATTTTAAAGATTTTCCGGTGGATAACATCACTTCCAATGCGCGGCAAACCCGCTGCGTATCTCCGGGCGGCAGAATGTTTGCCATGACC
>UOFW01000145.1_pt1 | contig 11987 bp, 12 predicted proteins | sample 1989241 | NCBI WGS metagenome assembly UOFW01 (sample SAMEA4712195, study PRJEB27164) | hydrothermal vent metagenome | biome: marine basaltic hydrothermal vent biome; feature: marine hydrothermal vent; material: mineral | place: Pacific Ocean | collected 2011-06-14/2011-07-23 | depth 1719 m | reverse complement strand
AATGCCGCTTGCCGGGGAAAGCAGACCAAGAATAGCGACAATACGAATGATCGTTGCATCGATGCCTGTATAGTCGGATATTCCGGCACAAACCCCGCATATTTTTCCGTTTTTCTTATCAAGATATAATTTATTATATTTTGGCGTTTCACTGGAGTGATGCGGCGTCATGATTTCTCCCTCCACTCAGGGGATTCGGTATCCAATATGCGTTCAATATTCTGGATACGGCGCTCTATTCTTTCTGCACTATCCCACATTTCTGTCAGGATTTTTTCATCTTCCGATGTCAGTGCCCTGGATTGTTTCCATTTTGTTACATAATGAAAAATAATCATCAAGGGCGCGACAACGACCATGAACAGGATGCCGAGAGTTTCCATAATTTGAACCTTTCTTTTTGCTAAATCCCCTTATGGGGATAGACTTATTTGGCTTCTTGCTAAATCCCCGTTGGAAAGCAAATTTATTTTTTATTGGTTTCTGACTTTTTAGCTTTGGCCATTTCGGCTTTCAAACCGGCCAGATCATCGGCCACCTGTTGCTGGGATTCAAGATCGGAAAATTCTTCATTCAGGGATTTTTCCCGGCCCATATCCGCAGCCTCAACGCGGCTTTCTGTATCATCAACACGTTTTTCCATCTGCGTAAAGCGGATCATGACGTCACCAATCCGGTTATCATAGAGTTTTTGACGTACTTTAAGCTGACTAGTTGCCGTTTCCTGCCGCTCAACAAGGGAGCGTTGCTTTTGTTTTGCTTCTTTTATTTTAGCTTCCAGGCTGACAATATCGCTTTCGTATTTTTTCAGAGCCTCATCAAGGGGGGCGCGGTCTTCGGCAAGATTTTCCGCAAGTTCCGCCATTTTGGCCCGCTCAATTAAAGCCGCATTGGCCAAATCTTCGCGGTTTTTATTCAAGGCCAACTCAGCCTTACTATACCATTCATCCTGCGCGTCTTGCAACCGCACTAAATTACGTTCCATCTCTTTGCGATCGGCAATGACACGCGCGGTAGAGGAACGCACCTCGACCAACGTGTCTTCCATTTCCTGAACCATCATGCGGATCATTTTCGCCGGATCTTCGGCTTTATCCAGAATGTGATTTATATTTGAATTTACAATGTCTGTAAGGCGGGTAAAAATGCCCATTTTCTTTCTCCATTTATGAATTTGCACCCCTCTCGTGGTACGCAGAATATAACATTGCATGATGCATGCCAAACTTGGAAAAATCTTCTAATACATTGATTTATAACATTTATTTTCGTGAATTGAATTTTTCTTGCTATTTTAAAATTGGTGAAATACACTATTAATTAGTGAAAATTTATAAAGTTTAATAATATGCGCCTAAATTCACCGCAAGACCAGACCATCATCGGGGAAAGCCCGTCCTTTCTGGAAATTATCGACCAATGTTCGCGGGCGGCCAAACACGACCGGCCTGTTCTGGTGATCGGGGAACGCGGCACGGGCAAGGAATTGATCGCGGCCCGCCTGCATTTTTTATCTCCGCGCTGGGACAAAAACTTTATTCAGGTGAATTGCGCCGCCTTGCCCGAAAACCTACTGGAATCGGAACTATTTGGTCATGAGGCCGGCGCCTTTACCGGGGCCAGTGTCCGGCGTATTGGCCGGTTTGAAGCGGCCAATAGCGGCACCCTGTTTCTTGATGAAATTGCCGCCGCTTCCCTATCGGCGCAGGAAAAGCTGCTGAGAGTGACAGAATATGGCACCTTCCAGAGAATCGGCAGCAATAAAACCATCCAGACCGATGTCAGGCTCATCGGCGCAACAAATATCGACCTGCCAACAGCAACAGATATGGGGGATTTTCGCCATGATTTGCTTGACAGGCTTGCCCTTGATGTCATTACCTTGCCGCCATTGCGTCATCGGCGGGATGATATTCTATTGCTGGCCTTTCAATTCGGTCAACGGGTTGCGCAGGAACGAAAGTGGGAAAGCTTTCCCGGCTTTTCCGATGATATGACCGATGCGCTGATGCAGCATAACTGGCCCGGCAATATTCGTGAGCTGAAAAATGTTATTGAACGCGCGGTATATCACGCGGAAGATGAATTTACCGCCATTCAAACGATGGAAATAGACCCTTTCGAATCGCCCTATCGCCCCCGCGCCAATATGCAAAAGTCCCCCCTTGAACCCGCAGCCATAGAGGATAGGCCCAAAGACAGTATGCCGCAGGAAGAAGGCCGGATTTTTGACGGAAAACCCATCGATTATGGCCAAACGATCACCGCCATAGAGCGCAGACTTCTGTTGAGCGCGCTAAAAAGCAACAAACATAACCAGCGGGAGACGGCAAAATTTCTAAAGCTTACCTATCATCAACTCCGCCATCAGCTCAAAAAGCATGACTTGCTTTAACCACGCAGCCTATGTCTGGCGAATCAAAAAGCGGTAACTAAGCACGGACAGGATGCTGGACAATAACATCATCGTGGTCATGGGCAGAATATCATCGCTATGAAGCAGACCAAGAATTGTGCTTAAAATACCGGCCATAACAAATTGTGACGTGCCCAGGATCGCGTTGGCTGATCCACTGTTATCCTCGAAATCCTCAAGAAAACAGGCAAATGAATTGGGCATGATAATACCCGCCGCGCCAATGGACAGCATGACCATCGGCACCACCATATATATATTCTTCGGATCAATGAAGGCCAGATCAACGACCTGCCCGCCCCAGAGAAGGGCATTGGCCAGTAATTGTATGATAATACCAGCCCCGATTAACTGATGAGGACTGAAGATATTCAGCAGGAAGGGATTTAAGCGATTAAAGCACATAATGGTGACAATATTCGCCCCAAATAAAACAGGGAAGAGATCCGTTGAGACCCCAAGATAGGTAATATAGGCAAAAGAAGACCCTGTCAGAAACAAATATACCACCGATGAACTGAAGGTCTGAGTGATCATATATCTCACCGCGCGGCGATGTGTCAGCACGCGGCGGTACCCGTCCCAAACCTTGGCAAAATTTAATTTACTGGTCAGGGCCTTCTTGCGCTCTGGCAAACACAGAAAAATAACCGCCAGTGCGAGCAAGGCATAACCCGCCAGAAAAACAAAAATCATCCGCCAGTCGGCAAATTTCAGTATGATCGCCCCCACCGCCGGGGCGACCAAAGGCGCGAGCATCATCACAACCCCGATCAAGGCAAACATCTTGGCGGCTTCCTTGCCAGTGAAGCGATCCCGGACAACCGACGGCGCGATAACGGTGACAAATCCCCCGCCAAAAGCCTGAACAAATCGGCCGAAAATAGCAGATTCAATATTGGGGGCAAATATAATGGCAATCGTCGCCAGAAGAAAGATAACAACCCCCGGCCCGCCAACACGCCGGCGGCCAAAATGATCAGACAAAGGCCCGCCCACAAGCTGTCCCATGGCATAGCCCAAAAAGAAAGCGCCGATCGTCATCTCTACCATACCGATACTGGTGCCAAAATAATGGGCCATATCCGGCAAGGCCGGCAGATAGGTATCAATGGAAAAAGGCGTCAGCGCGACAAGGGCCGCCAGCAGGATTGCTAATATCCTTGGGGAAAATTCAGGTCTCATTTTAAGGTTTCAATCTATGGCCTCAGGACAACAAATGGCCCGAGCGTTTCTTTTTAGTTTGCAGATAATGGTCATTATGGGCGTTGGACGGAAAGCTGTGCTTGACTCTTTCTGTCACGGTCACCCCGCATTTTTCCAGACCATCTACTTTTAAAGGGTTATTGGTCAAGAGGCGGACTTTGTCAAAGCCCAAAATTTTCAACATCTGTGCTGCGGGATCAAACAGGCGTTCATCAGAATGAAAGCCCAATCGTTCATTAGCGTCTACCGTGTCAAAGCCCTGATCCTGTAATTGATAGGCCCGCAGTTTATTAATCAGCCCGATGCCCCGCCCCTCCTGCCCAAGATATAATAAAACGCCGCCGCCAGAATCCTGCATATGCTTGATCGCGCCGTTCAATTGATCCCCGCAGTCACATTTTAATGACCCAAGAAGGTCGCCGGTGAAACATTCCGAATGAACCCGCGTCAGCACCGGATCATGACGGTTCGGATCACCAATGATCAGTGCAAAATGTTCCGTCCCGCCGTCATCCGGACGAAAGGCCACCATAGTTGTTTTCGCCGCCCCCGCCAAAGGCACCTTGGCCGAGGTAACAAAACGCAAGGCCTGACCATCACGATGATCAAATTCAAGAATATCGGACGCGCTCGCGTGCAGCACTCCCTTCTGCGCGGCCCACTGCGGCCCACCCTCGGTGGGTATAAGGCCAGAGAATAACGCTGCAGGCAGTAATTTTGCTATTTTACATAACTTCAATCCGGCCGCATGAACCTTTCCGGCGTCTTGGTCCGCCACATGGAATGGCCCCTTCATGGGCAGCCTCAAATCATCTGCCGGATCGGCCATGGATTTAATCATCGCCGCCCCACCATAATCGATCATATGTTCCGATAATTTTATCAGGGCCACATCCCCGCTGCGCGGCAAAACCCGTAAAATATTGGCCCGGTGATAGGTCAGACCGATCACGGGCGGCGTTTCGGCCAGGATTTGATATCGGTCAATCCATATATCCGTCAGCAACTCTGCCGATTGCATAAGGATAACATCCTGCCCGTCACTGATCACCACAGGCAATCCACGGCGCAATTCGCCCGCCGCGCGCTCGACGGTCACGATGTTGTGATCGAGCAACGGCCGGTTGGCCTTGTTTTTTGCGGGGCGTGGCTCTATAGCCATTTTCAATTCCATTATGCCGAAAGTTAAAAGAATGTTATATAAACCTATATATAATAGGCTTGCAAAAAAAGAACAGGATTAAGTCATGGATCACAATTATAACCTGCTGCTGGTAGATGATGATGGCGATCTTCGGAGCACACTCGCCGAGCAGCTTGCCTTTCATGAAGAATATGCCGTCACAGAAGAGGGCACCGGCATGGGCGGTCTTAATGCAGCCAAAGAAGGAACATATGACCTCATCATTCTTGATGTGGGACTGCCCGATCTGGACGGCAGGGAAGTCTGCCGCATGATGCGCAAAGCCAATATCAAAATCCCCATCATTATGTTAACCGCCAATGACAGTGACAGCGACACCATATTGGGGCTTGACGCCGGGGCCAACGACTATGTGACCAAACCTTTCAAATTTGCTATTCTTCTGGCCCGAATTCGCGCCCAATTGCGCCAGCACGCCATTAGCGAAGATGCCTCTTTTATCATCGGCCCCTATCAATTCAAACCCGGGGAAAAATCACTCATTAACCGAAATACGCAGGATCTTATCCGTTTGACGGAAAAAGAAACCGCAATTTTAAAATTTTTAAAAAGATCCGACGGCAATCCCGTAAGCCGCGATATATTACTGGAAGAGGTTTGGGGGTATAATGCGGCGGTCACCACACATACGCTGGAGACACATATATATCGTCTGCGCCAAAAAATAGAACCTGACCCTTCATCTGCAACAATTCTCTTAACGCAGGGCGGCGGATACCGTTTAGGGAATTAATCAATGATTCAAGTCATTATTCTGGACTTGGGGCAGTGACTGAGTTATCAAGCCAGCATGAGCTTTGAGATTTGTTTTACACGCCGCTACTGCATGAGCCATCGTCTGTTCAATATCAGGAACAGTCGGTGTTTCGTCCCCCATGGTCATAATGAATATGTCAAAGCCTACCTCGTCAGTACGGGTCATGACCAGCTGGACGGCGCGGTCAATATGATGGCCCCCTTCGCCGTGCTGAAAAAACGCTGGCATCAATGGATTGATGATCATGTGGATCACAGCCTGCAATTATCCAGTCAGGATCAGATGCTGGATTATTTTAAAAATTCCGAACCTGAGAATTTGCCCCATATCATGATCACGCCCGGGGATCCGACAACAGAGGTTCTGGCGGCTTGTTTTATGTCCAAAATAAATGCCATATTATTTGATCAGGGCCTTGCCGTTCGCTGCCGGAAAATTGAAATTATTGAAACGCCGACCAATATGGTGAGCTTTAGCGGTAATCCGGCAGAGGTTATCTGCACAGATCATTACTCAACTGGTAAGGCTGGCGTGCCGTGGTGGCAACGCCCCGATATGTCTATCAACGATCTGGACATATGAACCATGCCCCAAGCCATCCTCATCACCGCCGCCGGTAAACGCATTGGGAAATGCCTTGCCGTGACGCTGGCCAAACAAGGCTATTATATCTATCTGCACTATCATACCGCCCAGGGCGATGCAGAAGATACCCTCAAGATCATTGAGGATAATGGCGGGGCCGGCGCGTTGGTGCAATGCGATTTGGAAGATTATGAAGAGGCCGGGGCCTTGTTATCCAGCTGTAACAATTTGGACTATCCCCTGCGTCATGTGATCAATAACGCGTCACAATTCAGTGATGACCGTATTTTTGATTTTACAGAACAGAGCTTTTCCTCTCATCAAAATATCAACCTGCGCGCCCCCATGCAATTGGCCCGCGCCCTGTATAAGATAATCCCAGACGGCGATAAAGGCAGCGTGATCAATATTATCGACAGCAAAGTTTTTGCCTTAAATCCCGATTTTCATTCTTATACCTTAAGTAAATACGCCCTGCTGGGCGCGACGGAAACCATGGCACAGGCTTTTGGCCCCAAGCTTCGGGTTAATGGCATCGCTCCGGGGCTGACCCTGATCAGCAGCAGCCAAACGGCTGAAAATTTTGAACTGGCCAGTCATTTAAATTTTATCGGGGAACCCCTTGATGTTGAAGATATCGCCAAAACAGCGCTTCTGCTTTTAACAAGCCCCTCCCTTAACGGGATAACCATTCCTGTGGACGGCGGCCAGAAAATGATTAATTTCACGGGCGATGTGGTCAATGTCGCCACAGATATTTTGAAAAAAACTGATATTCTGAAAAAAATTAAATCGTAAACTCGACCATAACCGGCGCATGATCCGATGGCTTTTCCCAGTCCCGGGCATGTTCAAGAATCGCCATATTTTTCATATGATATTTCAGGTCGGGACTGGCCCAAATATGATCCAGCCGTCGCCCCTTATCCGAAGCCCGCCAATCCTTTGCGCGGTATGACCACCAGCTATACAACCGTTCAGGTTCCGGCACAAAATGGCGCATCACATCACACCAGTCATGGGCCTGCATCAAAACCCTCATTTTTTCACATTCCAGCGGCGTATGGCTGATCACTTTAAGCAATTTTTTGTGAGACCAGACATCACTTTCCAAGGGGGCAATATTCAAGTCACCCACCAAGATATATTTACTGTCTTTCGGCAAATCCCGCGACCAATCTGTCATTTCGTCCAAGAAATCCAGCTTATGCGCGAATTTATCATTCACATCGGCATCGGGCACTTCTCCGCCGGCGGGCACGTAAAAATTATGCACGGTTACGCCGCCCGGCAACCGCGCCTCGATATGGCGGGCGTCCCCCTTGGCGCACCAATCGCGGCGAGTGATATTTTCAAGGGGCACCCGCGACATGATGGCAACGCCATTATAAGATTTCTGTCCCGCAATGGCCTGATGGCAAAAGCCCCGTTCCTCAAAATATTCGGTTGGGAACATATGGTCCTGAACTTTGGTTTCCTGAAAGCAGATTACATCCGGATTATCGCCCTCTATCAATTTACCCACCTGATCAATTCGCGCCCTTATTGAATTGATATTCCATGTTACCAGCTTAATCTTAGCCATTACGCACCCTTATTATTATAGAAAACCTAGAAAATATTATCCCTGATTTTGGTGAAAATCAAAAAATATTAAATGTATTACCCATGACGCCCAGCGGCCACCATCCGGTTTCATATAGTTGATATTTAAGCTGAAAAGGGTGATCATCACCAACCCCGGCCGCAATCACCAATGCCGCCTGATAACAGGCCTGAACGCCTTCGCCAATGGCCGCTTTCATTAATTCTTCATCATGCATACCGTACCGGTCGGCGGCGGCAATAACGCCTTCGCTCACATATTCTGACGCCGCGCTGGTGACGCGGGCCAGCACCATTTCCAGAAGTTCGGGATCTATGGTTTGCGTTATCTCCACCGCCAGCGCGGCCATAAGCTGCTGTTCGACCTCCCAAAAAGGACTATTCCAATCATTGGTTTCCAGTGAAAAGCCCACTTCCTGCCAGTCTTCCACCTCTGCGGGCATGGCTTCGGGAAAACCAAGCGCATCCAGATATGCCTTGGCTTTTAAAAGCACTTCGGCCTCAAGCGGCTCGCCCACATAACGGAACCAGTCGGTGCGCGGTATTAATTTGGTAAACCGCGATACCAATACCAGCGTTGGGTATTCTTCCAATACATCAATTTCAATATCGTCTTCGTCCATAACCATTCCTCAATAGGGCAGAATAGATAAGTAAGCTTTCTGAATGAATAGCTCAAGGGGATAAATATAAAAAAAGCCCGGCCAGAATACTTCTAGAACACTGGCCGGGCAGGTTTGTGCAATAAGGAAGGGGGAGGGAAAAACCTCTTGCACAATAGCCCGAAATGATGGCGACCTGAGGAAGGAATGGTCATATATGCATCATCTCACGCTATATATTAGATATGGGTAATGTAAATTTTCCGTCAAGAGGCAGGCAAATATTTTTTAGCCTCTATCTGCCGCGCGGGCCATGTCTTTTAGGCCTGGGGTCTTTAAATTTGAACTTTTTATTATCAATTTCTACATTATATTCCGGATTGACCAAGGCAACACGTGTGGTATAGCCTTGGGCATCCACAACTTCCCAAGCCTTAAGCTCCATTGTGCTTTCTTCAAAAATCAGGATAATATAGCCATATTCCTGACGTTTAGGGTCGATGACGGGGACTTTCACCAAACCGGCAAAACGGATGATGTCCGGAACTTCGATGGAACTGTCAAATTTGATTTCCTCGTCCACTAAAATCCCAAGCGGCGTTTTCTTAATGGGCCAACGACTGACTTGTTTCACCTCATAATCGACAAAGGTCAGCAGACTACCATTGCTCACCACCAGAAAGGGCGCATCATCACCAAAATCAAATCTGAGCTTGCCCGGCCTTTCCAAATATAAAATACCTTCCGCCACAGAGCCATCCGGCGCCCGCTGGACAAAATCAGCTTTCAGAGAGCGTACCGCGTTCAGGCTTTTTTCGATTTTACGCAGTGTTTCAGCATCCCTGTCTTTCTTCTTCTGCGCCTCTATGCCTTTAGGGCCGTATTTTCCCTCCAACACGGATCGATCGACGATATTCTTTTCGGGCATCTGCGCATCTGTGGAAACCGGACTATATTCCGCCATTGCGAGCTGCGGAAACAATAATAAAGCCACGAAAAAGCTGATCATAGAATATTTCATATATATTTACTTTTTTAAATTCTGGTCTATATTTACGCAAATGATAAGGGAGAATTGGGGCCAAACTTTGGCTTGAAGGTTTTTCATAAAAAGTTAATATTCACCACTATGGTCTTCAACCAAGACTTCCCGCTTACCCACATGATTGGCCGCACTGACAACGCCTTCCCGTTCCATTTTTTCGATAATATTGGCCGCCCGATTATAGCCAATGGATAATTGACGCTGGATATAACTGGTGGAGGCCTTTTTATCCCGCGAGACAATGGCCACCGCCTGATCATACAGGTCATCACCAGACGATTGGCCGCTGCCTGCGCTCATTTGTGAATTCTGAAGAAAGGCGCTATCAAAACCGTCATCAGGTTCTTCGGTAATATTTTGCAGATAATCCGGCTTGCCTTGCTTTTTAAGCTCCTTGACCACCCTCTCTACCTCGTTATCGCTGACAAACGGGCCATGAACCCGCTTTATGCGTCCCCCGCCTGCCATATAGAGCATATCCCCCATGCCCAGCAATTGTTCTGCGCCCTGTTCGCCCAAAATGGTTCGGCTGTCAATTTTTGACGTTACCTGAAAGCTGATCCTTGTGGGAAAATTGGCCTTGATGGTGCCGGTGATCACATCCACAGAGGGCCGCTGAGTGGCCATGATCAAATGAATGCCCGCCGCCCGCGCCATCTGCGCAAGCCGCTGTATCAGTGATTCAATATCTTTGCCCGCCACCAGCATAAGATCGGCCATTTCATCAACAATCACCACAATCATCGGCAGCTGCGTCAGATCAATTTCTTCTTCTTCATAAACCGGCTCTCCCGTTTCATGATCGAAGCCGGTCTGGACTTTATGGACAAGAACCTCCCCCTTATTGCGGGCATCTGCCAATCGCTGATTATAGGCCGCGATATTTCTGACCTGTAATTTCGCCAGCGCCTTATAGCGCTGTTCCATTTCCCGCACGGCCCATTTCAAGGCGACGACCGCCCTTTGCGGATCGGTAACCACCGGCGTTAAAAGATGCGGAATATCATCATAAACAGATAATTCCAGCATCTTTGGATCAACCATGATCATGCGGCATTCGGCGGGGGTCAATTTATAGAGCAACGACAGAATCATCACGTTGATGGCAACAGACTTACCGGATCCTGTGGTGCCCGCCACCAAAAGGTGGGGCATGCTGGCCAGATCTGCGACAACGGGCGCACCGCCAATATCCTTACCCATACAAATCGGCAATCGCGCCTTGCTTTCCTCATAGGCACTTGACGCGAATTGTTCGCGCAGCACAACAATTTCCCGTTTGCTGTTGGGCAATTCAATGCCAATGGCATTTTTACCGGGTACCACCGCCACGCGGGCGCTATCGGCGCACATGGAACGGGCAATATCATCCGCAAGATTAATCACCCGTGTTGATTTGGTGCCGGGCGCGGGCTCTAATTCATATAGCGTGACAACCGGGCCGGGCCGGACTTTGACAATTTCGCCCTTAACGCCAAAATCATCAAGAACGGATTCCAGCATACGGGCATTCTGTTCCAACGCATCATTGCTTAACTTGTCACCTGCGGCCAGCGGCTTGGGTTTGCTCAAAAGATTAAGCGCGGGTAAAACAAAATCATCCCCCGCTCCAAGATTAAACATAGGCTGGCGTTCTTTGGCTTCCCGGCGGCTATTGGGGCGGGACCTGGTTTTATTTTCAACAATCGGGATTGATTTGGGTGAACCGCCCCCCCTCTTTTCAATAACAGGCTCGGCGCGGGGCGCAGGTTTCATCTTCCGCCGCACATTCACGGCACCGACTTCCGGCGGTTCCGGACGTATTATACGCTTCAGAAACACATAAATAAACCGTATGCCCCGCCAGATTTTTACGCCGCACCAGACAATAGCGCGCCCCATGGCCCGCCATTCTGCGCGATCAAGACCCAGAAAGGCCGGAATTGTTGCCAAAAACAAGGCCAAAACTATCCCGCCATATAGAAAGGGATAAAAGGCAATGCCGCTGCTGGACAGGGTCTGTATCAGAAAATCGAACATCCTATCGCCGACAATACCGCCCATTTTCAGATTCTGAATATGCCAGATTTCAGACCAAAAGGCGGCAATGGGCAAAAAGGCAGAAAAAAGCGACGCCAACAGAATCCCAATGACCCACATGATCAAATTACGCCATAAAATAGGCAGACCCTTCAGGGTCAACATACGCCAGCCCCATGTGGCGAAAGGAAAGGCGAGCACGATGGCGCCCAGCCCAAGTGACTGGATCAGAAAATCTGCTATGATCGCGCCCGGAAGGCCAAGCCAATTTCTGACCTCTTCCACACCGGCGACCCGCCAGCTGGGATCATTGCTGTAATATCCCGCCAGAGCGGTAAGGGTAAGCAGGCAAATACCAACAAGAAGAAGCCCCCACAGGCGTGTGCTGCCGCGAACCATAAAGATATACACCGCTGCCGGAAGAATGGTGCGCTTTTTATTTTTGGTTATGTCTTTACGTCTGCTCGCCAATCTGATGTCCCTGTTCTGACCCTGCACTCTTCATTTTACAATGTTATTGCGATCTTCTCAAGCGCAGGTTCCAGAAG
>UOFW01000169.1_pt1 | contig 12229 bp, 13 predicted proteins | sample 1989241 | NCBI WGS metagenome assembly UOFW01 (sample SAMEA4712195, study PRJEB27164) | hydrothermal vent metagenome | biome: marine basaltic hydrothermal vent biome; feature: marine hydrothermal vent; material: mineral | place: Pacific Ocean | collected 2011-06-14/2011-07-23 | depth 1719 m | reverse complement strand
GATTGAACGTCGCCTAAGGGCAACAGAGGCTCATGTGACATCACGGGAATATAACCTTAATAAAGAATTCGAAGACCTGAAGAAAAAGTAACTTCAGGCCATATGCCAAGTAGCATGAATGGAGCAAGAAAATGAGCAGATATGAAAAATACCAAACAAGGAAACTTTATAAGAACAGCCGGCGCGGTAAAATCTGCGGTGTTTTCTCGGGGCTTGGGGATTATCTTGGCATTAACCCTTTGATTTTGCGCATTGCGGGTATTCTTGCGCTGCTGATGACCGGGCCAATTATGATTTTGGGGTATCTTCTGGTGAGCATACTGCTGGATGACAGTGCCCACAGCCTTTACGGGAAATGACGGCAATAATAAATATTATTTAAGAATAAACAGAGGGAAAATAAAATGCATGTATTTGAAATGGTCGTCCTAATCGTGGCGATCGTCGTGATTGGCGGGCTTATAAAAAGTTATTTCGAACGCAATAAAGTTGGTGGATCATCTGATGCGTTTGATGATTTGATGCATGAATTTGGGCTGAGCGACTATTATTCCAAGAAAGAGGTTGATGTTTACATAAAGAAAATTGAGGCCATGGAACAGCGCATTCAGGTTCTGGAGCGTATTGCCACGGACAAGGGCCGTGATCTGGCCGATGAAATCGACAATCTGAAACATCGTCGTTAGAAAAAAGAAGGGCAGAAGATGATAAATCCGGCAAAAGAAATTATTGTGAGGGCGGCAAATGACAATCCGTCGCAAGGCACCCTGACTTTGGGGAAAAAAATCTTCCCTTGCGCCTTGGGCAAACAAGGTGTGGCTTTGATAAAACAGGAAGGCGATATGAGAACGCCGCAGGGTAATTTTCCCTTGAGAACAGTTTTTTATCGCTATGACAAGCTGTCCTCGCCAATTTATACGCAGGTTCCGATGATGGCGCTTTTGGAAGAAGACGGCTGGTGCGACGACCCTGATGACCGGGCCTATAACCAATCGGTTATGTTGCCCTATCATACCAGCGCAGAAAACCTGTGGCGCGATGATGATGTTTATGATGTGATTGTTGTGCTTGGCCATAACGATAGTCCGATCGAAAAAGGCAAGGGCAGCGCCATTTTCCTTCATGTGGCCCGCGAAACCAGCGAGGACACATTCGAAGGAACCGAAGGCTGTATTGCCTTGAGGAAAAAGGATCTATTGGAAATCCTACCCATATTATCGCCCGAGACGACGTTAACCGTACGCGTTAATTGAATTCTAATCAGTCACTTTTGAGGGATAATCAAATTGCCTGATATCTTCCGACTTCCGGCGCGCCAGATAGGGGCGCCGGTTTTTTCATTCTTCAGGTTCGCGGGCCCCAAAAATAGCGGTGCCGACACGGACAGAAGTCGCGCCGCAGGCAATGGCGGCCTGATAATCACCGCTCATGCCCATGGATATTTTTTTGAGGGTATTACGCGCGGCGATCTGTTTCAGCAGGATGAAATAAGGCTTTGGGTCTTTCTCTGCTGGCGGGATGCACATCAATCCTTGAACGGGCAATTTTAATTCATCGCGGCAAAGGGTGATGAAATCATCGGCTTCATCAGGGTCAACGCCGGATTTTTGATTTTCGCGTCCCACATTAATCTGAATATAGCAGGGAACGGATTTATTCTCCTGCGCGCTAATGCGGGCGATGGCGCGGGCCAGTTTAATGCGATCAACGGTTTCGATGACGTCAAACAGATGGATGGCTTGCCTGACTTTGTTGCTTTGCAGGGGCCCAATAAGGTGAAGTTCCACATCGGTATATTTTTCCCGAAGGCGCGGCCATTTTTCGGCGGCTTCCTGAATCTTATTTTCGCCAAAGACGCGCTGCCCCTGATCCAGAATTGGCGTTATGGCGTCAGATGACTGGGTTTTGGACACCGCCACCAAGGTGATATCCTTTGCTGTGCGCCGGGCGGTTTTTGCGGCATTATGAATATTAAACAAGACGGTCTTAAGTTTACTGGTCAAGGCTAAATTCCTGTATTATTGTGCAGTATGATAGAAAAAATGCTCACATTAGCAGACATCGCAAATCGTCTCAATCAGGAATATTGCCAGAATTATTGGCAGGATCATAAGAAGGGGCAGGGATTACCGTCGTTATTTTTTGTCACAGATCAGCAAGCGGTTCCTTATCCAGAGAAGGTAATATCTGAATTAACCAAAGGGGCCGCTGTAATTTTTCGGGATTATGATCACCCTTCAAGAGCCGCGCTCTGCGCAGAATTGGCCAAGCTTTGCCAGAAGAAAAATATCCTTTTTCTGGTGGCTGGAGATATTTTGCTGGCCGAAAAAATAGGCGCTGGCGGCGTGCATTTACCCGAGATGATGATGATGCAGGCCGGTGATATTCGCCGAAACTATCCCCACTGGATGATCACGGCGGCATGCCATGACCTGAATTCTGTCAGACAAGCAGGGAAGTTGCCCATTGATGCCGCTCTGATTGCGCCGGTATTCCCAACGCATAGCCATGCAGAGACATTAACCGCAGAGCGGAAAACCCTTGGGCGGCGGGGGGTTCAGGATATGGTGAAGGCGGCCGGCCTGCCGCTTTATGGGCTGGGCGGGGTATCGTCATTAAACGGGCATGAATTGATCGGTTCGGGGCTTGTTGGACTTGCGGCAATACGTGGATTCCAAATCGCGTAAGAAATTTCCCGCCCCATGAAACGAAGCTGAAGAGGACGCCAACACCGAAGGAGCCCCGCGACGACTTAGCGACCGACTGGGAGCGCAGCCTTTAGCGGCGCTTGAGCGTAATCCAAATAAACAGGAGCCGTCCCTGAAGCTGTTACTGAGAGAAAATTTAGAAGTTCACATTGGTGCCGAGGAAAAAGACCTGACTGCTCCTGAGGGCGTCCATATCATTTTCTTGACCATAGGCATAATAGGTAAAGCGACCCGTGAAACGGATGTTAGAATGGATATGGTAGGCCGCGCCAATTTCAAGTGCATATACGGTATCGTAAAATTCTTCTGTTGTGGCAAAAAACAAGTCGCGTTCACGCTTATATTCCCCAAATCTTACGTCGGCGCCCCATTTCCTGCTGGCATAGCCAAGCCTGATGTCGAAACCCTTCATGCCCGAATCATTATATATTTTTTCTTGACTGTAGGAGGCCCCAAATTTAAATCCAGCGTAGCCCATATCAACAGACAGATTGTAGGCCTGCCGCGTGTTGAGTTGGTCATAGCCTGCCCCTGTTCCGGGCCCTTCATAAAGCGGCGACATGATGGAGCTGGGCTCTACCAGAAACTGTGATCCGAATGAAATACCCAAAGCGCCCGAATCTGGCCCGGCAGGGGCATTGCCGTATGAAAAAGTTACCTGATGGCCTGTTGTGGTGGCCCCCAGTCCTGTGAAGCCAGAAGGTCGCGCCGCAGAAAATCCTGCGTTGCCCATATGGAAAATGAGCGATGTTTTAAGAATGGTTGATTGTTGAATGAATAATTCATTTTTAGGTTGTCCAAATGCGGCGTTCACAGCGTTTTTCGACCCAATAGATTCTGACGTAACGGGTTCCGATAGGGTGATATATTTATCGGCCTTTTCCTTAGGTGGGCTTTTAAGAAGTAATGCTTCTGGCCCCACATTTTTTTCTTTGTCGCCGGGGGCAAAGAAAGAAAGAATAACGGATGTCAGGCCTTTTTCTTCCTGTACGGAATTCTGAGAAGCTTGTGAATCGGCAAAGGCAACTGCGCCCATGGCATAAATGCCAATGGTGCATATAATAGCGATGCGGCCTTTTTTATTTTTCACAGCGAATCCTCACAATTCTACTTTAACGCAATATTATTATAATTTTATAACGCGGGGCCTTAATTATGAAACATTTAAAATAGTTTCGGACCTTCTCATTTTGATGATATTTCAGAATCACACATTTATATAAAATCTATCATATGAAAGAGTCAAAATCAATCTGGATTCATAATATTATGGCTCAGATGATTATGCGCCTGAAAAATGACAATTTTATGTAAGAAAATCTTGTTTGACCCCTGACAAAGAGATAAACAGCTTTAAAGGTTATTCATCAATGGTTATGATGCCGCCTAAAATGTTGCCTGAAATGGGAAATTGAACGAAAGAAAGTTATATCGGCAGGACGTTTATGGAACCAATTGCCGATTTAGCCGTAGTTAATCAGGGCCGTATTTAATCAAGAATATATAGAAAAGGAATATATATGAAAATTTTAGCCATTATTTTGGCCATGACATTGGGCGGATGTGGAATCTTTGGCGGCGATGACGATAGCAGCACAAAAAGACTGGAAGCTGCCGAGGAAGTTTATCAGATCGGGGTCAACGCCTATTTATGGCGGGCATCTCTGGACACATTATCCTTTATGCCTTTAAAAACGGCGGATCAAAGCGGCGGCGTTATTTTGACCGAGTGGAAAGTCAACCCGGGAAATAAAAATGAACGGACAAAGGCTGACATTATTATTTTGGGCCGCAAACTTACTGCGGATTCATTAAAAGTCACGGTTCATCGTCAGATAACGGCAGAAAATGGATGGCAGGATACGCCGCCCCGGCCGGGTGCGGCGATTAAAATTACCAATGCTATTCTGATGCAGGCCCGGCTGCTTCGGCGGAATAATGCCCCAATTAAGTAACATCCCAATTTAAACTCTTGTTGGGTTAATCATCAGTTAGATATGGTGGTTGGGTCACCCGAACTGTATGAAGAACAGGAAAAGCTATGACGCGCTATAACGCCGGTATTACCGAGGCAAAATGGCAAAAAATCTGGACCGAGAGAGAGACGTTCCTTGTCGTGGAAGACCCCTCTCTGCCAAAATATTATGTGCTGGAGATGTTTCCCTATCCATCCGGGAAAATTCATATGGGCCATGTGCGAAATTATACCCAAGGCGATGTTGTGGCGCGTTATCGGCGGGCAAAGGGTTTTAATGTCTTGCACCCCATGGGCTGGGACGCCTTTGGCATGCCGGCGGAAAATGCCGCCATGGAACATAATGTTCATCCGGCAAAATGGACTTACGAAAATATTGCTCATATGCGTGGTCAATTGCAACAGATGGGCTTAAGTATTGACTGGTCAAGGGAGCTTGCCACTTGTGATCCGGAATATTACGGACAGGAACAGAAGATGTTTCTGGATTTTATGGCGGCGGGTCTGGTTTACCGTAAGGAATCCTGGGTTAATTGGGATCCTGTGGATAACACGGTTCTGGCCAACGAACAGGTTGTCGATGGGTGTGGCTGGCGGTCTGGCGCACCGGTGGAACGCCGGCGGTTGAGTCAGTGGTTCCTGAAAATCACCGAATATGCCGAAGAATTGAATGAGGCGCTGGATCATTTGGATCGATGGCCCGAAAAAGTTCGAACCATGCAAAAAAACTGGATCGGCCGGTCGGAAGGCTTGCGGCTGTCTTTTGAGATTGATCATCAGGATCCTCTGGAAGTTTATACCACGCGTCCGGATACAATATTCGGGGCCTGCGGCATGGCGATTGCGGCGGATCATCCTTTGGCGGCTAAATTAGCGCTGAGCAATCCGGCGTTGCAGGAATTTATCCTTGAATGCCGCGCCGGGGCGACCACCGAGGAAGCCATGGAAAAAATGGAAAAGAAAGGCTTTGATACGGGCATTACCGCCAAATCGCCTTTCGAGGACCGTGACTTACCCGTTTTTGTCGCCAATTTTGTTCTTATGGATTATGGCACAGGCGCGATTTTTATGTCGGCGGCCCATGACCAGCGTGATCTGGATTTTGCCCATAAATATAACCTTGAGGTACGCACGGTGATCCGGCCCGACGGAGAAGGCGCGGATTTCGCTGTGGACAAAGAGGCCTATACCGGCCCCGGAAAAATATTTAATTCCGATTTTCTTGATGGCCTGACCATAGAGGATGCCAAGGCCGAAGTTGCGCGGCGGGCCGAAAAGGGGAATTTTGGTACAAAGACCATTAATTTCCGCCTGCGGGACTGGGGCATTTCCCGTCAGCGTTATTGGGGTTGTCCCATTCCGGTCGTCCACTGTGATGACTGCGGCATTGTTCCGGTGCCAAAGGCTGATCTGCCGGTGATATTACCGGATGACGTCAGCTTTGACAAACCGGGAAATCCGCTGGTGCATCATCCCACATGGAAAAATATTGACTGTCCTGAATGCGGCAAGCCCGCCCGGCGCGAAACGGATACTTTTGATACTTTCATTGATTCATCATGGTATTTTGCCAGATTCTGCTCGCCGAAGTCAGATGATCCGGTTGATGCCGATGCGGCGAATTACTGGCTGCCGGTTGATCAATATGTGGGCGGCGTAGAACATGCCATCCTGCATCTGCTCTATTCACGTTTCTATACCCGCGCCATGAAGAAAATTGGCCTGTCATCGGTGGATGAACCCTTTGACGGCCTGTTCACGCAGGGCATGGTTTGCCATGAGACTTACGCGGATACAAAAGGCAACTGGGTTTTGCCGACAGACCTGATCAAGAATGATGACGGGGCTTTGGTTGAAAAGAAAACCGGTGATATTATCACCGTGGGTCGATCAATCAAGATGTCAAAATCCAAGAAAAATGTCGTTGATCCAACAGCCATCATTGACCAGTATGGCGCCGATACCGCGCGTTGGTTCATGCTGTCCGACAGCCCGCCAGCACGGGATCTGGAATGGACGGAAGAAGGTGTTGAGGGGGCTTGGCGGTTCACTCAAAGGTTATGGCGTACGGTTACGATGGGTATGGAAGGCCTGAGGGATTGTGAAGAACCCGCTGAATTCAGCAAGGCCGCGCAGGATTTGCGGCGCATAACCCATGTCAGCATAGACGCTGTAAGCCGTGATATTGAAGGATTCCATTTTAACAATGCGGTGGCGCAGATCTATAAATTTTCCAATGCTGTAAATGCCTTTAAGCCAGATGGTTCGGATGGCGATATTCATGCCTTGCGCGAAGCCCTGACGACATTGATCCAGCTTACCGCGCCGATGATGCCTCATTTGGCAGAAGAAATGTGGCAAATGATGGGGCAAGAGGGTATTGTAACTGATGCGGATTGGCCGGTCGCGCAGCCTGAACTGATGCAGGAAAATACGATCACTATCGCCATTCAGGTTAAAGGCAAGCTTCGGGATACCATAGACGTTGAAAAGGACATGGATAGCGCGGCGCTGGAAAAACTGGCTTTGGATACGGAGAAAATAAAATCTGCCGTGGGCGAACATGTCATACGCAAAGTCATCGTGGTGCCAAACCGTATTGTCAATATAGTCATATAGGAAAGCATATGAAGCATATTTTTTGTCTGAAATATTTTAAGACCCTCATGATGCTTTTGGTGCTTCCTCTCATTTTGGCTGGCTGTGGTTTCAAACCCATGTATGGTCAGTTTTCTGATGGCAAAACGGATCTTCGGGATGTTATGGTAAATATCAGTGTGGCGAATATTACAGAAGAGGGGCGGCCCTCCCGTATTGGACAGGTTATTCGCAATAATCTGCTGGATCGTTTGACACCCTTCGGCGAAACCAAGTCGGCGAATTTTATTTTGAATGTTACCTTTTTTATTGAAGAGCATGGCTATGGTATTCGGCAGGATGAATCGGTCACGCTGCAAAATTTGAAATTGGTCGCGGCCTTTCAATTGGAAGAGGTGGTAACATCGAAAGTGGTATTAGACTCAGCGGCGCGAGGTCTTGTGACATATGACTTGGCTCTGTCGGATTATTCCAATATGATTGCCCGTAATGCGGCCTTGAAACGCTTGGCCGAAGAAGTCAGCAATCAAATGGCCACGCGTATTGGCGCTTATTTTAGCAAAATCACGGCTAAGTAGCCCCAGAAATAAGCCAAGCAGTAGCTCAAGAAATAAGATTGTTTCACAAGCCATGAAATTAAACAAAAATGACATTACGGCGCAGGTCAAAAAAGCAAATCCGGCTTACCGCGCGTTCTTGATTTATGGCCGTGATGAGGGGCTGGTGCGAGAGCGGGCAGACCTTATCGCGCGGCAATTGGTCAAGGATCTGCGGGATCCTTTTCTTGTGGCCAATATTGCGCCGGATAAACTGAAATCCGAGCCTTATCTTTTGGCGGATGAAGCGGCGGCCATATCCATGATGGGCGGACAGCGTGTGGTTCGTGTCGACGGCGCAGGTGAAAATATATCAGAGGCGGTAAAATCATTTCTGGCAAATCCCATAGGCGATGGATTGGTGATCATTACGGCGGGCGGCATTAAAACCACATCCGGATTGGTCAAGCTTTTCGAGAAGGCCAAAAATGCGGCGGCCATGGCCTGCTACGAGGATGATCAGGGTAATTTACAAAGTTTGATTTTTGAGGTGATGGGCCAGAATAACCTGAGCGTTGATCCGGCGGCGGCGGCTTACCTTCAGGGAAACTTGGGTTCAGACCGCATGGTATCACGCGGCGAGCTTGAAAAGCTGGCGCTTTATATGGGCAACCCAAAAGACGGGGCGCGGCTTTCGGTTTCGCTCAATGATGCGCGGGCCTGTGTCGGAGATAGCGGCTCACTGACCCTGGATATGATTGCCGTGGCCACAACGGGCGGTGACTTAAAAACTCTGGATGATACTATTTATAAAGCATTCAATCGCGGAGAAAATGCGATCCCCATCTTGCGCAGTCTGGCACGGAGACTACAAAAATTGCATCTGATACGGGGCAGTATGGACAAGGGAATATCGGCGGACAAGGCGGTCATGGCCGTGGTTTACAGCCCCTATTCACCTGAAAAAAAATCTCTTATGAGTCAATTAGGAAAATGGTCTACGGCCAGATTGTCCAATGCACTGGAAATCGTCATGCAGGCCGAATCAGACTGCAAAATAACCGGATTACCCGCCGAAGCCCTCTGTGCCCGCGCTTGCCTGCGCATTGCCAATGCCGCACGGGGTTAGAGCGTTCTAGTCAGAAATAAACCCATTATCTATACCGCTTGTTAATAGGATTAATAATTGGGCTTGCGTTTGTTGAGGAAGGCCTCCACGCCTTCCTTATGGTCTTTGCCCTCAAAGGCCGCGAGGAATATTTTCTCGGACTGGTCGTCATCATCTTGGGCCCCAGATTGGACGCGCTTAATGGCTTTCTTGATTTCTCGCAAGCTATGGGCGCTGTTATTTAACAGCAGGGCGGCATAATCGCGCGTTTGTTGTTCCAGATTTTCTGCGTTAAAAATGTCATTAATCAGCCCAATCTGAAGTGCCTTTGCCGAATCGATAATACGCGCAGAGAAGAGGATGTCACGGGTCGCTGCCGGGCCCACCTGATCCAGAAGCCGCCGTGTATCGGACAAACCATATACAAGGCCAAGGCGGGCGGGGGTGATGCCATATCGGGATTTTTCATCACCAAAACGTATGTCACAACTGAGCGCTAGGATGCAGCCACCGCCAACACAAGGGCCGGATATCATAGCAATGGTTGGCTTTGATAAATTTTCAATGGCCCGGCTGGCGGCGCGGATCGCCCGGCGGTTTTGATCGCGCATCTCTGTATCATTAATGAAAAGGTCAAATTCACTGATGTCTGCCCCGGCGCAGAATATGTTTTGCGTGGCTGAGCATAAAATAAAAATTTTAACCTGGGGATCATTTTCGGCCTGTGCGATGAGGGCGGGAATGGCCTGCCACATATGAATATTCAAAGCATTTTTCTTATCGGGACGGTTAAGGATCAACCAAGCGATATTTTGATCTTTTTCTAAATATATAAGGTCTTTTGTCATGGGTATTATCATAACGAAATGTCTTTGGAAATAAAGAATATTTTGACTCTGAGATTGATGTTTTTTGACCCTATAAACAACCAATAATTGTAATATAGTTTTTCATATTATTACACTTATTGACCTTCTTCGTGAAATATTAACAGCATTAATGTTATTTTAAGTATTATTTACCTAATATAACTCAACATAAAGTAGTAAAAAATTATGTTATTTTTTAGGAGAATAATGTGACTTCATATGCCATAGCCAATTCTGATGATGAGATTTCTTTGACGTTAAAATCTATTATGGATTTAACGGAAGCCGAAAATTTACGATTAACTTTTCTAGATTGCTTGACGAAAGGAAAAAACTTGAAAATTGTGGCCAGTGAGGTAGAGCGCATGACGACACCATGCCTTCAAATACTGCTTTCTCTTAAAAAAAGGGCAGATTTTCATCATATTGATTTTTCGATCGTTGATATGACAAAAGCCTTTAAATCTGCGCTTTGTGATATCGGTCTTGAGGAACATATAGCCCCCATGGAGCAAAGAATATGAAAAAAACCGCCCTAACTATTGACGATTCAAAAACCATGCGGGATATGGTGTCATTCACCCTGAAAAATGCGGGATATGACGTTGTCGAAGCTGAAAATGGACAGCTCGGGCTTGATAAAATAGCCGGCGCATCTTTCGATGTTATTATTACAGATGTTAATATGCCGGTGATGGATGGCATTACCTTCACCCGCGAAGCACGTAAGCGCGTAGAGGCAAAAACGACCCCAATTCTTATTTTAACCACAGAAAGTGGGTCCGATATCAAAAATGAAGGCCGAAGCGCCGGCGCAACGGGATGGATCGTGAAACCATTCAATCCGGAAAAACTACTTCAAGTTGTTGAAAAAGTTTGTGGATTCTAAAAATCCTGTGGGTTTTAAATAAAATGACCTGAATTAATATGACGCAAATAACCTATTTTAAGGAAACATAATGTCAGACCCAATGGAGCAGTTTAAAGTAATATTCTTTGATGAATGTACTGACCTATTGACCAGCCTTGAGGAAGGCCTGATGCAATTACAGGCCGGTGATTGTGACGAGGAAGTGGTTCATTCGGTTTTTCGCGCCGTTCATTCCATAAAAGGCGGCGCAGGGGCTTTCGGGTTTGAGCGGTTGGTTGCCTTTGCCCATATTCAAGAAACATTATTGGATGACATAAGGTCAGGCGCGTTGGAGATGGACCCGGCGTATATGACAGTATTGCTTCAGGCCTATGATATATTAAGCGAATTGGTTGGCGCAGCGCAGCGCGGTGAAGAGGTTGCAGACGAGCTCGGCGATGATGTGGCCAAGGCTATGAAAGCCATTCTGGATCAAACAGGTGTGCCGCTGGCGGAGAAAAGCGCGGCAGCGACCCCCAAGGAGCCTGATACTGATTCTGTAGAAAAAAACACGCGGATTTTCAAAATTTCATTCAAGCCCTATGAAGAGTTATTTCAACGGGCAAATGAGCCAATCTTATTGATTAAGGAGCTTGAAACGTTAGGCGACCTTACCGTGAAACTGGATGTTTCCGATGTGCCGGATATTGAAGAAATGGAAGCTGAGCATGCTTATTTTTCTTGGAAATTCCGTTTAATAACAGAATATGACGAAGCGGCCATTCGGGAAGTATTTGAATTTGTAGAAGATGATTGTGATCTGCTGATCACTGATCTTGGGGTTTATTTGTCGCCGGAGGCATTTGTCGAGGATGCGCAGGCCGGCTTGTTCGAAGATATCGAAGATGAGCCAGCTGCATTGAAACCGCAAAAAACCGTAAAAACTGTAAAGCCCGGCGAGGCTGTTGTCAGCCAATCCATTCGTGTTGAACTGGATAAGGTGGATACATTGGTAAATATGGTTGGCGAGCTTGTGATTACGCAGGCCATGTTGCGCGAACAGGGCGGCGAACTTCTGGTGGAACAATATCCAAATCTCGTTCAGGGTATCGAAGATCTGTCCCGTCATATTCGTGATTTGCAAGACTGCGTTATGGCCATTCGGGCGCAGCCCGTGAAGTCGGTATTTTCACGTATGCCCCGGCTGGTTCGGGAATTGACGGCCACCCTCGGCAAAAAAGCCCGCCTTGTGATGTCTGGTGAAGAGACAGAGGTGGATAAAACAGTTACCGAAAGAATTGGCGATCCCCTGATGCACATGATCCGCAACAGCGTTGATCACGGCCTGGAAATGCCGGATGTCCGGGCAAAGGCGGGCAAGAGTGAAGGGGGGATCATAAATCTTTCTGCTTTCCACCGGGGCGGACGAATTTTCATAGAAATCGAGGATGACGGGGCAGGGATAAATAAGGCCGTTGTTCTGGAAAAAGCGATCGCCAATGGCTTGGTAAGCCCGGACGCAAATCTTTCTGATGAAGAAATTAACAACCTTATTTTTATGCCCGGCTTCTCGACGGCTAAAAGC
>UOFW01000212.1_pt1 | contig 12260 bp, 11 predicted proteins | sample 1989241 | NCBI WGS metagenome assembly UOFW01 (sample SAMEA4712195, study PRJEB27164) | hydrothermal vent metagenome | biome: marine basaltic hydrothermal vent biome; feature: marine hydrothermal vent; material: mineral | place: Pacific Ocean | collected 2011-06-14/2011-07-23 | depth 1719 m | reverse complement strand
GGACAGCGGCGATGTCATAGAAATAGAGGGCATCCGCCGGGCCGAAGAGCGGGCAAAGTCAGCAGACATAAAAATTATACTGGTGAGTGCAGCAGACTGGCCGGAAATTCCAGAGAGATTAAGCGGTCAAATAGACAAGAATACGATTATTCTATTAAACAAATCGGATCAAACCAGAGAGTTACAAAATAACGGGCCAGAAGAGGCTTTGTTAAACCAGTCGTTTCCCAACATAACCATCTTGCCAATCTCGGCAAAATATAAAAAGGGTCTGGGGGTATTCCTTGAAGAGCTGTCTGCAGAAGTAGAAAAACGGATGGAGCTTACTGATACGCCAAATCTAACGCGGATTCGGCACCGCGAAGCTTTAAGTGATTCTGTAGCGCATCTGCACAGATTTGCCGATTCTCCTCACAAGGAAGTCGCGCTTTTAGCAGAGGACCTTAGAATGGCGGCCCGCAGTCTGGGCAGCATTATGGGCCGCGTGGATGTGGAAGAGGTTCTGGGAGCCATCTTTTCTGAATTTTGTGTGGGTAAGTGATGTCTAATACAGGGCAAGAAATAACGGCTCTTTCGGGGCGTTAACGGTTTGTTAACCTTTTGTGTTTCACGTGAAACATTACAAGGGCGATATGACCCCCTTTAAAGGCCTCGAAATCAGCCTTTGACTTTATGGTTCTATAAAACTAAAGTCCCGGACTTGAGCGGGATGAATATAATTTTCTGAGTATATATCTTATGTTTCATTATGACGTAATAGTGATTGGCGGCGGACATGCCGGCTGCGAAGCCGCAGCAGCTTCTGCGCGAATTGGGGCCAAAACTCTGTTGATCACGCATAAGCTTGAAACCATAGGTGAAATGTCATGCAATCCTGCCATTGGTGGCTTGGGTAAGGGGCATCTTGTGCGGGAAATTGATGCCTTGGATGGGTTGATGGGCCGGGTTATCGACCAGTCTGGCATTCAGTTTCGAATGTTAAACAAGCGCAAGGGGCCCGCCGTTCAGGGGCCGCGCGCTCAAGCGGATCGAAAGCTTTACCGGCAGGCCATGCAGGAGGCGATATTAAATACGCCAAACCTTGAGGTTAAGGCAGGCGCGGTTGAAGACCTTATACTTGTGGATCGGGGCGGCGAAAATGTAATATCTGGAATAGTGACCTTCTGCGGCGAAGAAATCCTTTGTGGGCGGGTGATATTAACCACAGGCACATTTTTGCGCGGTATGATTCATATCGGAGAAAAGAAAATCCCGGCGGGCCGGGTGGGTGATGTCCCATCACTGGGATTGTCCGAAACATTGATGAGGGCCGGTTTTGCGCTGGGTAGATTAAAAACAGGAACGCCGGCAAGGCTGGATGGGGCGACCATAGATTTTTCTGTTTGTGCTGCTCAGCCGGGGGATAATCCGCCTATAGCATTTTCATTTATGAATAGTAGGATTTCCGTCCCCCAAATAGCTTGCCATATTACCCACACGACAGAAAAAACACATGCGATAATTCGGGAAAACCTTAATAAGTCAGCCATGTTTAGTGGAAATATTGAGGGTGTTGGTCCGCGCTATTGCCCGTCGATTGAGGATAAAGTGGTTCGTTTTGCAGATAAGGCCTCACATCAAATTTTTCTGGAACCAGAAGGTCTTGATGATGACACTATATATCCAAACGGTATATCAACCTCTTTACCAGAGGATGTGCAATATGCCTATATCAGATCAATTCCGGGGCTGAAAAATGTGAAAATAAAACAGTTTGGCTATGCCATTGAATATGATTTTGTTGATCCACGTGAATTATTGGTGACGCTGGAAACCAAAAGAATCTCCGGATTATATTTTGCGGGCCAGATAAATGGCACCACCGGATATGAAGAGGCAGCGGCTCAAGGGTTGATGGCGGGCACCAATGCTGCGCGGTCAGCGGCGGATTCTGGGGACTTTATCCTTGACCGCGCCGATGGTTATATTGGTGTTATGATAGATGATTTGGTGACTAAGGGTACGCGAGAGCCTTACCGGATGTTTACAAGCCGCGCGGAATACCGCCTTAAACTGCGATCCGACAATGCCGACCAGCGGCTTACGCCCATTGGCATTAAAGCTGGTCTGGTTGGTGGTTCAAGAGCAAGGGCCTATAAAGAAAAAGAAACGGCGCTTAAAAAAGCCAATGATTTAATTGAGGGTTTGGTTATAACGCCTAATAAAGCTGCGGTTTATGGGTTGAAAATCAATCAAGACGGAGTGAGGCGTTCGGCAAAAACATTACTGTCTTATGCGCAAATATCTTTGGGGGACATCATAAAAATCTGGCCAGAACTTAAAGAAATCCCAGAAAACATTGCGAAGCAAATCGAAATTGATGCCACCTATAGCGCGTATCTTGGCCGTCAGGATGCGGATATTTTAGCCTTTAGGAAAGACGAAAACCTGACGCTATCTGCCGCATTGGACTATATGAATATTGGCGGTTTATCTAACGAGGTTAAAGAAAAACTCATGCGGGCAAAGCCGGCCACATTAGGTTCTGCCGCACGGATATCCGGCGTGACGCCTTCTGCGCTGAATAGTTTGCTTAGATATGTCAAACGCAAAGAGAAATAGGGCCATGCCAGAGATTATGCCAGAGACTATACCAGAGATTACCTCAGACATACTTACTGAAAAAACATTCGCTCAAAAAACGAATGTTTCACGTGGAACGATGGCCAATATTCGTATTTATGCGAATCTATTGACGAAATGGCAAAAGAAAATAAATCTGGTTAGTCAGTCCACCATGCCAGACTTATGGTCACGGCATTTCTATGATAGTTTTCAGCTTAAGGCGCATTTGAGCGGGCTAAATGTGGAAAAAACTAAGATTCTCGATATTGGCAGTGGTGCTGGCTTTCCGGGTCTGTTATTGTCGATGTTGGGCTTGGGCGAATTTCACATGGTGGAAAGCAACAATAAAAAATGCGCCTTCATGCGGCAGGTGATCAGGGAAACCAATTGTAATGTGGTAATTCATAATGAGCGGATTGAAAATATAAGGCCGTTTCATGTGGATTATATTATTTCCCGGGCTTGTGCGCCCTTAAATAAACTGTTTGATCTTAGCTGGAATTTTATTCATGAAGATACAATATGTTTGTTTTTAAAGGGCCAAACCGCGGAAAAGGAAATTGCAGAGGCTCAGCGGTACTGGACGTTTGAGGTAGAAAAGTTCACAAGCGTTACGCAGGACAGGGGGATGCTGTTAAAAGTTAGTCATATTAAGGCTTTGGGCCATGTAGATTAAGGAGGCGTAGATGAGTATATCCACAAAGTTATCCACACCCAGAAAAACCACCAAAATTATTGCAATCGCAAACCAAAAAGGCGGTGTAGGGAAAACAACGACGACCATTAATTTGGCGACAGCATTGGTTGCGGCCCAAAAGCGGGTGTTGCTACTTGACATGGATCCTCAGGGAAATGCCAGCACGGGCCTTGGGCTCGCGCGCGATGACCGGGAGAATAGTATTTACGAAATTTTGCTGGGCGATATCAGCCTTCAGGAGGCTGTTGTGGAATCTGTTGTGCCAAACTTGTTTTTGGTGCCATCCACGGTTGACCTTGCGGGAGCAGAACTTGAGCTTGTGTCAATGGAGCAGAGGACATATCGTCTCAGAAAGGCTTTGCGGGACCCTATTGTAGATCAGTTTGATTATATTCTGATTGATTGCCCGCCATCGTTAAGCCTTTTGACGCTGAACGCGCTGGCGGCGGCCCATTCGGTGATTGTGCCCCTGCAATGCGAGTTTTTTGCGCTAGAAGGCCTAAGTCTTTTGCTAAAAACTATTGAAATGGTGAAGGCAAACTTTAATCCCGGGCTAGAGATGTCGGGGGTGGTTTTAACCATGTATGACGGCCGAAATAATCTTTCCAGCCAGGTTGCCAATGATGTACGCGGCCATTTGGGACAACAGGTTTTTAAAACGGTTATTCCGCGAAATGTGCGTGTGTCAGAGGCGCCGTCTCATGGCAAGCCTGTGCTGCTTTATGATTTTAAATGTAGTGGCAGTCAGGCTTATATACGCCTTGCTCGGGAGCTGCTGCGGCGGGAGACCCTAAAGGCGGCTTAAAGAATCGGGTCGATTGGGGCTTAAATTCAATAGTATTAGGCAATATTTCAAGGAATCTTCATCTGATGAAAGCTAAAGAAAAAACAAAATCCTCAAAGGGGCTGGGGCGAGGATTATCTGCACTATTGGTCTCTACGGACAAAGAATATGCAGATCTTTCTGGGCCACCCGCTTCGCGTGACAGGGACCTGCCCATTGAGTTTCTGGTGCCAAATCCATATCAGCCCAGACTTTTTTTTGATGAAGAAAAATCCGCCGACCTCATACAATCCATTAAAGACCGCGGTATATTGCAGCCCCTTTTGGTGCGCCGGCGCGGGGATTTGGATGAATATGAAATAATCGCCGGAGAACGGAGGTGGCGTGCGGCGCAAGCGGCTGAATTGCACCGTGTTCCGGTTATTATACGCGAAATGACCGACGGCGAAGCGCTTGAAATTGCGCTTATTGAAAATATACAGCGCCATGACCTAAGCCCTATTGAGGAAGCCGGGGGTTATAAGCGGCTTATGGATGAATTTCATCATACTCAGGAACAGTTGGGCCATATCGTGGGAAAAAGCCGCAGCCATATTGCCAATATTTTGCGTATGCTGGTTTTACCTGACTCTGTTCAGCAACTGGTTATGCAGGGAAAACTTTCCATGGGCCACGCCCGCGCCTTGATTACAGTGGGTGATGCTGAGGCTGTGGCAAAAAGGATTATCACAGAAGGATTAAGCGTCCGTCAAGTGGAGGCCATATCTAAAAAGGGCAAAGCAGGCGCTAGGTCGCGTATGAAAAAAGCGGATAGTGCAAAGCCGGTTAAGCAGAATAAAGATGCAGACACGCTCGCTCTGGAGAATGACCTGTCTCTTGCGCTTGGGTTTCCGGTATCTATCGAGTTTAACAGCGATGAAAGCGGTGAGCTGCGACTCCAGTATAAAACGCTGGAGCAGTTGGACGATGTGTGTCAGAGATTAAGCCGCTGACCTAATAAAAACCACACTGTAAACAGGATAACCCTTTATAATATAAGAACAAAAATTTATTTTAAGCTTAAAAAGACTAATTTGGTCTTATTTTGATTGACATCCCTTAAAATAAGTCGCATCTAATTAGATAAAGATACGGGGTTGGTATGGTTTGTTTGGCGTATGTCGTGCCTGCCCGCAAGGATCTAGGAGCGTATGATAAAATTATCAAATTTGGCCGATTATGCGGTTGAGCTGATGTGCTGCATTGCCCTAAAGCCCGAAAAAATCCGTGGGTCAGCCAGCTTGGCGCAGCAGACGAAAATCCCGGTGCCAACGGCCAGTAAGATACTGGGGTTGATGGTGAAGGCAGATTTGTTGGTATCGCACCGTGGTTTGAACGGCGGCTTTTCTTTGGGTATTCGTGCAGATAAAATATCAATCACGGATATTATTGAGGCCGTAGATGGCCCGGTTCAGCTTACCAATTGCCTCGGCGAAGATGCCGCCGACTGTGACCGGATAAGCCGCTGCGGCACCAGAAGCCAATGGTACAGAATAAATGAAGTGGTGAAAGCTGCGCTCGGCAGTGTTCTGCTTTCCCAAATGATTGAGAGTGTCCCGGATTTTATCGGTGATGGTATGGCCGATGACTTGCCCTTGATAAGTAAATTAATAAACTAGGTCGTAATTATGGTTGCAACAGAACAGGCAAAACAAACTGTAAAAGAAGTCTCCGGCGAATATAAATACGGTTTTGTCACAGATATTGAAACGGAAAAAGCGCCTAAAGGCCTTAATGAGGATGTTATCCGCTTTATTTCCGCCAAGAAAAAGGAGCCTGAGTGGCTGCTTGACTGGCGGCTCAAGGCTTATGAAAAATGGCTAACAATGGAAGAGCCCAAATGGGCCATGGTAAATTATCCAGAAATAGACTTTCAGGATATATATTTTTACGCGGCCCCAAAATCCTCCGAGGGCGGGCCGAAAAGCCTGGATGAAGTTGATCCGGAATTGCTCAGGGTTTATGAAAAACTGGGCATATCCCTTAAAGAACAAGAGGTTCTTGCGGGCGTTGCTGTTGATATTGTTTTTGACAGTGTTTCTGTCGCGACAACTTTTCGTAAAAAATTAAAAGAAGCCGGCATTATTTTCTGCTCAATTTCTGAAGCCGCCCATGATTACCCGGAATTGATGAGAAAATATCTGGGTTCGGTCGTTCCGGTGATGGATAATTATTATTCTGCATTGAATAGCGCGGTATTTACTGATGGCACCTTTGTTTATATTCCAAAGGGTGTGCGCTGTCCCATGGAGCTGAGCACGTATTTTCGTATAAACGAAGCAAATACGGGGCAGTTTGAACGGACGATCATCATCGCGGATGAAGGTTCGTATGTGTCATATCTGGAGGGCTGTACTGCGCCGCAGCGGGACGAAAAGCAACTCCATGCCGCTGTGGTTGAGCTGGTCACCCATGATGATGCAGAAATCAAATATTCTACGGTTCAAAACTGGTATCCCGGCGACAAGGATGGCAAGGGCGGCATATATAATTTTGTGACCAAGCGCGGGGCGTGCCGGGGCAAGAATTCAAAAATCTCCTGGACTCAGGTGGAAACCGGATCGGCCATAACATGGAAATACCCAAGTTGTCTTTTGATCGGTGATAATTCGGTCGGTGAGTTTTATTCTGTGGCGATCACGAATAACCATCAACAGGCAGATACGGGCACAAAAATGATTCATATCGGCAATAATACGTCAAGCACGATCATCTCCAAGGGGATCAGCGCCGGAAAATCTGAGGCGACCTACCGGGGTTTGGTCAAGGTCATGGCGGGGGCTGAAAATGCGCGGAATTTTACCCAATGTGACAGCCTTTTGATTGGCGACCAGTGCGGCGCCCATACGGTGCCCTATATCGAGATTAAAAACCCGACAGCCCAAGCGGAACATGAGGCAACAACATCAAAAATCAGCGATGAACAGCTTTTCTATTGCCTGCAACGCGGTTTGGATGTTGAGGATTCGGTGACATTGATTGTCAATGGTTTTTGTAAAGACGTGATGAAACATCTTCCCATGGAATTTGCGGTAGAAGCCCAGAAACTGCTGGGAATAAGCCTTGAAGGCAGTGTTGGATAAGACAACTTGTAAAGAGAATGAAATGCTGGAAATAAAAAATTTACGTGTGACTGTCGGCGGGAAAGAAATCCTGAAAGGGCTTAATTTAACCATCAATAATGGCGAAGTTCATGCGATAATGGGGCCAAATGGCGCCGGTAAAAGTACATTATCTTATGCTATAGGCGGCAAAGACGGTTATGAGGTAACAGAAGGCTCCGTGTTATATAACGGTAAAGATTTGCTCGCCATGGATCCAAATGAACGCGCGGGCGAAGGCCTGTTTCTCGGCTTTCAATATCCTGTGGAAATACCGGGCGTCTCTAACATGAATTTTCTGCGCACCGCTTTAAACAGTCAGCGCCGTTATCAAGGCGCGCCAGAAGTGAAAGCGGTTGATTTCCTGAAATTAATTCGTGCCAAGGCAAAAGAGCTTGATGTGGATCCCGAAATGTTAAAGCGTGACGTAAATGTGGGTTTTTCCGGCGGTGAAAAAAAACGCAATGAAATGGTTCAGATGGCTGTTTTGAGCCCAAGCATGGCCATATTGGATGAGACGGATTCCGGGCTTGATATTGATGCCTTAAGAATTGTCGCCGACGGCATTAATCGTCTGCGCGGGCAGGATAAGGCTATTTTGCTGATCACCCATTACCAAAGGCTCCTTGATTATGTGGTGCCGGATTTTGTTCATGTATTGGCCGATGGCCGGATTGTTAAAACCGGAACCAAGGATTTGGCTCTGCAATTGGAAGCGAAGGGCTATGCGGGCCTTGGGATTGCAGAAAATGCGGTATAGCATCAGAACAGGTTCATAGGATATGACGTTAAAGAGATATTTAGATACGCCCGAGGTTGGCAAAAACTTTGAAAAACGAAAGGCCGGATTTGCCGGCGCGGATCAGGGTTGGTTGAGCGATATACGCGCGCGCGCTATGGATAAATTTATAGCCGCAGGCCTTCCCGGCCCAAAAGTAGAAGAGTGGAAATATACAAATTTGGGCTTTTTGGCGCGATTTCTGGCAAATGAAAATTTTGAAATTTCAAAAACTGACCCTGATACCACAGAAATAAAAATGTTGTTTGACAGGGCTTATGTGGAAAATATCGCTGGTTCGGTGGTGGTTTTTGTTAATGGCCATTTTAATCCGGCATTATCGTCCTGCCCTGATGAGGATGGCGTAAAATTTTTCATCTTTTCTGAAAATCCCGAGGCATTCCGGCAATCACTGGCGGAACCAAAACAGGCAACATCCCTGAATAACCTGAACCGCGCCATGGTTACAGATGGATATTATTTGGAGATATCTGCGCAGGATACTATGCCTCAGCCCATACAGATCATCCATTTGGCCACAACCGCAAGTGATGGGCAGTCGCTGCACACGCGCGCTAAAATATCGCTGGCGGCCGGTGCCAAGGCAAAAGTAATTGAAAGTTTTATGGGGCCGGACGGGCCGCAATATTGGACACATATGATCAGCGATGTGGATGTGGCAGAGAAGGCAGAATTTTGTTATTTCCAGTTTCAACTGCAGGGAAAACAGGCGATCCATATGACTGAAATGCATTCTACTCTGCTGGAAAAAGCAAAATTCAACCATATGAATTTACAGCTTGGGGCAGAGGTCAGCCGCAGCGAAATCATGAACAGCTTATCTGGTGAATATGCTGAAATAGACTTGCGCGGGGCCTATTTTGGCCGGGTTAAACAGTCTCAGGATATATTCACGCGGATTAATCATGACAAGCCCCATTGCCAAAGCAATCAGCTGTTTCGCGGCGTATTGGACGCCGGCGGAAAGTCGGCTTTTCAGGGCAAGGTTATTGTCGCGCGGGACGCTCAAAAAACCAACGCGGATCAATCCAATAAAAACCTGTTGCTCAGCCGTAAGGCTGAGGCCAATGCCAAGCCGGAATTGCTTATCTATGCCGATGATGTAAAATGTACCCACGGCGCAACGGTCGGAGAGCTGGACGCGGATCAGCTTTTTTACCTGAGGTCTCGCGGGTTGGATGAGGCTGCTGCCAAAGAATTGCTGGTTGAAGCTTTTGTGGCTGAGGTCTTTTCTAATATGCAGAGCGGCGGGGATATGGAAATATTGCAGCAGAGATTCACTGAAAAAACCAGAGGATGGTTGAGCCAGGAGATGAGCTCATGACGTCACAAATGCCAAAGGCAGTGCCGGCAACAAATTATAATGTTGAAGAAATTCGTAAGGATTTCCCGATATTTAGCCAGAAAATATATGGAAAGTCCCTAACATTTCTGGATAGCGGCGCGAGCGCACAAAAACCCCGGCAGGTTCTGGAGATTATTCAGAAATGCTATGGCGAGGAATATGCCAATATACATCGGGGGGTTTATTATCTTTCGCAAGTTGGCACACAGAAATATGAAGATGCCCGGGTTAAAATCCAGAAATTCATCAATGCGGCCAGCCCGAATGAAATTATTTTTGTGCGCGGCGCAACCGAAGCGATAAATCTTGTCGCCCAAAGTTGGGGCCGGAAGTTCTTGACCAAGGGCGATGAAGTTGTTTTAAGCCGTATGGAGCATCATTCCAATATAGTGCCGTGGCAGATGTTGCGGGATGAAAAGGATATCGTGATCACGGTGGCTCCTATTGACGATAAAGCCAACTTTCTGTTTGATGAATTTGAGGCAATGCTCAGCGAAAAAGTCAAATTGGTGGCCATCACGCATATTTCCAATGCCCTGGGCACCATCACGCCCATTAAAGAAATTATCAAGGCCGCGCACAAGGTTGGGGCCAAGGTCCTGGTGGATGGCTGTCAGGCCGTGCCCCATATGCGGGTCGATATGCAGGAACTGGATGCGGATTTTTATGTTTTTTCCGGTCATAAACTCTATGGCCCTACCGGCGTTGGCGTGCTGTATGCCAAGGAAGAATTGTTGAATGCCATGCCGCCTTATCAGGGCGGCGGCGATATGATCCGTTCGGTGACATTTGAAAAAACCGTCTATAATGACCTTCCCTATAAATTTGAGGCCGGAACGCCTCATATTGCGGGGGGCATTGGATTTGGGGCGGCAATAGATTATGTGGAAAGCCTTGGTTTTGGAAATATTGGCACCCATGAAGACGGGTTGCTGGGTTATGCGCTGGATAAAATTCAAACGGTCAAAGGCTTACGGCTTGTCAGCAGGGCAGACAAGATGGCGGGGATTTTATCCTTTACCATGGACTTGGCCCATCCCCATGACATTGGCACCATATTGGATCAGGACGGCATTGCCATTCGGACGGGGCATCACTGCGCCCAGCCGGTGATGGATTTTTTTGATATTCCGTCCACCGCGCGTATGTCATTGGGGCTCTATAACACAGAAGAAGATATTGACCGGCTTGTGGCTGGGCTGCATAAGGTCAATCGAATTTTTTCTTGATATAAACTTGATATAAAGCAGAGTATATGAGTTTTTTAGATCGTTTTTTAAAAGAACAACAGGATAGTAAAGTGGTTGATAACGAAACAAAGTCATCTGAGACAACATCTGAAGTGGTAAAGGCGCCGCCGGATTTTTCCCCGCCTCTGTCCGAAGAGACCCGAAAAATTTTACAGGAAAAAGTTGTCGAAAGACTGCGGGAAATATATGATCCGGAAATTCCTGTGGATATTTATGAATTGGGGCTGATTTATGAAGTCAATGTGGCTGAAGACGCCAATGTGGAAATTATTATGACCCTGACAACGCCCCATTGCCCGGTGGCCGAATCCATGCCGGGAGATGTTCAGATCAGGGCGCAGGATGTGGATGGGGTGCGTGATGTTCATGTGGAACTTGTTTGGGATCCGCCCTGGACCATTTATATGATGAGCGAGGCCGCACGCCTTGAAATGGGCTTTATGTAGCCAAAAGGAAATATAATGAGTGACGCGATTACCATTACAGATGCCGCCGTGAACCGCATAAAGGCTATTATATCAAACCGGGATAAACCCAGCCTCGGCGTTCGTCTGGGCACGTCGACCAAGGGCTGTAATGGTTTGTCCTATACGGTGGATTATGTGGATGAGGTTAATCCGGTGGATGAGAAAATCGAATATAAGGATATCACGCTATATGTCGATGCCATGTCATTGATTTATCTGATCGGCAGCGTGATGGATTATAAGGACGAAAAATTTCAAAGCGGCTTTACCTTTACCAATCCCAATGAAAAAGGCCGATGCGGTTGCGGGGAAAGTTTTCATATATAAAGGGCCTGATAATGTCTTAGAGGTTGGCTATTTTGTTTCTTAGCTCGGTGAAAAGTTCGGGAATTTTTAACAGATACTCTTCTTCCACATCCAAAATAGTTGTGAAGGCGCGTTTTTTTAAAGCAATAATATCAAGTTTATGACTTAGGGACGATAATTTTGCCTGACTATAAAGCTGTTCAATGAGCCGTTCTGCGCTGTTTATTCGTCCCCACAAATAATCATTTTCCCGGTCGGCACGGCTAAAAAAGGCCCCGAAGCCTGCCATAGCTGTTCCGCGCAAGGGGAGCTCGTCCCCCTCTTCCCGCAGAATGGAAATATCTTTTGGGCTGATGCGGTTAACTTTTATTTTGTTGGATTCCCCGAGCTCCTTGGAGCCCAGAATAGAAAATGTTGTCACATCCCAAAAAGAAAAACCGACATAGCTAATGGTCAGATTTCTGGCTAAATCACTTTTCCAGTCAATATTGCTCTGATCCGCAATGAGTTGATCCGCATCAATTTTAAACCGATCCAGATTCAATGTATCCGCTAGACCTTCTAAGGCCGACTTAAAACCAGGGATATAATCCTTTAGCCTCTCCCGTAAAATATTTTCTTGGGTATCGTCATTAATATCAAGGTGAGAAATAGATCTAAACGCGGTGCGTAATGCCTGCTTTATGGAGGCCGGGATGGCATCAGGCTTGGCGCTGTTGGTAATATCTTCAAGCAGATCATAGAGGGATCGTTTCAATCCATCTAATTTCGAAACATCGCGGCGGTGACGGGAATAGTATGTATTCAGATCTTTAATGACAAACAACAAGCGACGACGTTGAAAATTCACATCAAATTTGGTTAGAAA
>UOFW01000213.1_pt1 | contig 12483 bp, 13 predicted proteins | sample 1989241 | NCBI WGS metagenome assembly UOFW01 (sample SAMEA4712195, study PRJEB27164) | hydrothermal vent metagenome | biome: marine basaltic hydrothermal vent biome; feature: marine hydrothermal vent; material: mineral | place: Pacific Ocean | collected 2011-06-14/2011-07-23 | depth 1719 m | reverse complement strand
GTTTTACCCGTTCCGGCGTATCATCCCCGGACAGGGTCGTCAGATCAATACAGCTGATCGCCTTGAGCAGCCAAGCGGCCTGCCATTGCTTTTTCACTGAGCGCCGGCCCGCCAGCGATGAAATACGCCGATCCACCGCCGATTTATTGACTCTGATTTCATCAACCCAGCCGGGGTGAAAATCACAGCCCGTCACTCTTGGAAAGCTATTGATCAATATTTGTTTTTCTGTTGTCACATTTTTCTCTATTCTTCTTACAAAAAGGATGTTCCGGCAGTCATGGGGGCAAGCCCCAGATGCTGGGCCAAACTGGCCGCGATATCAGCAAATGTTTCTCTTTTTCCTATGCCGCCCGGCGCGACCTTGGGCCCAAAGGCGATAACCGGAACATGTTCCCGCGTATGGTCTGATCCGGGCCATGTGGGATCACAGCCATGATCCGCAGTCAATATCACCACATCATCAGGCCGAAGCGCCGCCCATAATTCAGGCAAATTCCGGTCAAATTCCTCCAACGCCGCCGCGTAACCCGCCACATCACGCCGATGACCATAAAGCATATCAAAATCAACAAGGTTGGCAAAAATGATCGCATTATCGACTGAATTTCCCACTTGTTCCATTAAAACCTGAAAAATCTGGGCATTGCCATGCGCTTTAAATTTCTGGGTGATGCCTTGATGGGCAAAAATATCCGCAATTTTGCCAATAGAAATCACCTCGCCGCCATTTTCGGCATGAAAATCCAATAACGTCGGGGCGGGCGGCAAAACAGACAAATCCTTGCGGTTGCCTGTTCTGATAAATTCGCCCGGTGCCTCCCCCACGAAAGGCCGGGCAATCACCCGTCCGATATTATAATCATCCACAAGCCTTCGGGCCACAGCGCAGACTTCATACAGACGTTCAAGGCCAAAATGCGTTTCATGGGCGGCCACCTGAAAAACCGAATCAGCAGAGGTATATATGATGGGTTTGCCGCTTTTGATATGTTCGGCCCCCAGCGTATCAAGGATCGTTGTGCCTGAGGCGTGACAATTACCCAAGACCCCTGGAAGATCGCATTCAGCAACCAGATCAGCAACCAGACCGTCCGGGAAACTTGGGCAATCGCGGGAAAAATACCCCCACTCAAATTCAACGGGAACGCCGGCCATTTCCCAATGGCCGCTCGGGGTATCTTTCCCCCGGCTTTTTTCAGCGGCAAATCCGTATTTCCCAATGATCTTTATCGCTTTATCCACGGGAATATCGTGACCTACCGACTGTTCCGCCGCAAGACCAAGGCCAAGTTCCATAAGATTGGGAATGCTCAAACGACCCGCCCTAAGCCCCGGCACATCAGCCTGTCCAACGTCACATTGCGCCGCAATATGGCCAAAGGTATCCGCACCCTGATCCCCAAATAATGCGGCATCATCCGTCTCTCCAACACCGAAAGAATCCAGCACAACAATTATTGCCCGCAATTTTCACACTCCAGAAAATCCCTATTCAAACTGATTTTAACAAAAGATTTCAACCAAAATTCAGGGATATATTGCCTTACATACTACAGTTTTCTAAAAAATTTGTCCAGACGGTAAAAAAATATTCAAAAAAAACATATCCGGCCATGGTAATTTTTTATACTATAGAAATATTATCTTCGTATAGTATAAAAACATCCCCTGCTTTTTCAAAATTAATTTTCGCTGGAGTAAAAAATGCCGCAACAAGAGTCTATCCCGCAACAGGTCGAGAATAGTGTCGCTGCCATTAAGGCCGCTCACAAAGGCGAATTCCCGAAAGTCGCCCTTATATTAGGCAGCGGACTTGGCGCATTCGGAGACAATATGACGCCCGGCACTATTATCTCATATGATGACATACCTGATTTCCCCCAACCGACGGTGAAAGGTCATGCGGGAAGGCTTCTTATCGGCAAAGTTGGCAAGACGCCGCTGCTCTGCATGCAGGGGCGCATGCATCTGTATGAAGGTCATCCCGCTGAAAGGCTTGCCATTCCCATCCGTACATTCAAGAAACTGGGGATCGAAAAGCTGATCATTACCAATGCCGCTGGCAGCCTGCACCGGGATATGCCCGCAGGTTCCATCATGTGCATTGATGATCACGTGAATATGTCCGGCCAGAATCCCTTGATTGGCCAGAATGATGATACCGTCGGCCCGCGTTTTTTTGATATGACCGAAGCCTATGACCCTGAAATGCGCCGCAGATTAACCCTATCTGCCGAGGAACTGGGGATCCCGCTTCATAACGGTGTTTATGTCCAGCTTGCGGGGCCAAATTTCGAAACACCCGCAGAGATTAGAATGCTGGGCAAGCTCGGCATTGATGCGGTAGGCATGTCAACGGTTCAGGAGACGCTTGTGGCGCGGCATGCCGGCATAGATGTGGTGGGTCTGTCCCTGATCACAAATCTGGGCGCAGGTCTTTCGCCGACCCCCCTGTCCCACGAAGAAACCTTAAGCGAAGCCGAAAAAGCCTATGGCGATATCAGCCGTCTGCTCGTGCATTTCATTGATGGTTTATCCAGTTAATTTCCAGAAGATAACCCCCTGAAAAGGCCCCTAGATGAATATTCTGCAACAACCCAGCCGCCCCGCCCTGTCCATCGGCAGCGTTATGATCGACATCATTACGGTCATAGCCGACAATGACATTGAATTGATGACCTTGCATAATATGACCACATCTTTTCTGATGCTGGAACAGGGCCGCAAAGTTGAATCCCAGAGCATTGATACCTATGTTGGCGGCGGCGGTGCCAATACGGCTGCCTGTATGAGCCGGTTAGGCATGCCCATGGAGATATTGGCCTTGGTGGGCGAAGACCTGAACGCCAAAAAAATTACGGCCCGCCTTGAGGCAGAAAACATCGCTCTGGATCAAATCCGGCGGATGGACGATGTGGGCAGCGGCGTCGCCGTTCATATTTCATCCCATGACCGGAATGCGGCGATTTTCACCCATCGGGGGGCCAATTGCCACCTGAAGGCCGATCACGTCAGTGACATGGATTTTACCAAATATGATCTGGTTTATATTACAAATTTAAGCAACCAGTCCGCCGATCATTTTCCGCTCATCGTCACCCGCGCCGCCGCCGCTGATTGTTTCATAGCGTCCAATCCGGGCATACGGCAATTAACCCGGCTTTGTGATGATTTTCTTAAAAGTCTGGGGGAAATCACCCTGTTATCCCTCAATAAAGTTGAATGCGAATCTCTGGTTCCCAAACTTATTTCAGGTAAGCAAAAATATAAAAAATCCTCTTTTCCTATAACCAAAGATATGCCGCCGCTGCTCAAAAGCGGCTTTAAATTCGGTGGATTTTCGCTGGGCCTCGTCGAATGCATGAAAATACTTGCCGCCCATGGGCCGGATTATGTGGTGATCACAGATGGCAGCAAGGGGGCCTATCTTATGCAGGGGGAAACCCTGTATTACTGCCCGCCGCAAGATGTTGTCATGCGCGGTTCCGCCGGCGCGGGGGATAGTTTTTCTTCAACGCTGGCCAGCCTTGTTTCTACAGGCAATGCCCCAGATGTGTCCCTTTATGCCGCCTCTGTAAATGCGGCTTCTGTCATATCTTTTGTTGACACACAGGAAGGATTATTGACATATGAGGCCTTGGAAAAGAACATGGGGCCAATTGACATAACAAATAGAATATTCAGTTGGGACATATAATGAGACTATTATCAAACTTAAAAATGGAAGAATAATGGATAAAGTATTTATTTCCGCCGATGACCTGCTGGTCGACAGTTTTAAAATGGCCCATAAAATTCTGGAAAGCGGGTTTGAGCCGGATTATATCGTTGGTGTTTGGCGCGGCGGCACCCCTATCGGCATTGCCGTTCAGGAATATCTGGATTACCGGGGCTTGAAATCGGATCATATTGCCATTCGCACCTCATCCTATACCGGTATTGCAACGCGCACATCAACCGTACGGGTTCACGGGCTGGGCTATATCGTCGATAATATCAATGCCGAGGACAAGCTGTTAATCGTTGACGATGTCTTTGATTCCGGCCTGAGCGTGGACGCGATCATTCGCGATTTATCGGAACAATGCCGCCGCAATATGCCCGACGACACCCGCGTTGCCACCGTTTATTACAAGCCGGAAAAACGTAAAACCGAACGAATTCCGGATTATTACCTTCATGAAACTGATGACTGGCTGGTCTTCCCCCATGAATTACACGGCTTGACCACCGATGAAATCGCAAAATTCAAATCGCCCGAGCTTTTAAAGCTGCTCACAAAGAAAATCTGATTAAAGAAACTGCCTGAGATATCTTTTTCAGGCAGTTTTTATATCATGAGCTTTCTGATAACATCAGGCGCGCTGCAGGGCTGATCCGATAACCGGTAACAACCTGTCATATCTGTTATAATTCTGTCAGCATCATTCGGCGTTCTGGCATGAACCATGGCCAAGGGGCGATCCCCGTCCATATAGTCGCCAATTCCGGCAATATCAGATAAGCCAACGGCCATATCCAGCGTCTGCCCGGGTACAGACCGCCCGCCGCCGAGTTTAACAATAAGGTTGCCAACGCCCCGCACATCAATCGCACAAACATAGCCCGCCTCCCGCGCGAATACCGGCTTTATGACCGGGGCCTTGGCAAGATAGTGATCTGGCCGGTCAATAAAATCATTCGGCCCGCCAAGCTCCGCCACCATTTTTGCAAAAATTTCCATAGCTTTGCCATTATCCAGAACAGCTTCCAGTTTTTGAACGGCCTCTTCCCGGGTCGCGGTAATTTTAGTCAGAAAAAGCATTTCAGACGTCAATGCCATGACCACTTCATGCAAACGCGCATCGCGTTTATGGCCGCTGAGGTAATTCAATGTTTCCATAACCTCAAGCGCGTTACCTGCCGTGCGCCCCAATACTTCATCCATGGAGGTCAGAATGGCATGGGTCGGCACATCATTCTCATGAGCCGTCCGCAGAATAGAGCTTGCCAGTTCCACGGCCTTTTCCGTCGTTTCCATAAAGGCACCGGGCCCGACCTTGATATCCATCACCAAAGCATCCAGCCCAGCCGATATTTTTTTGGAGAGGATGGAGGCGGTGATCAACGCCGTTGACTCGACCGTCGCCGTCACATCACGCACGCTATAGATCACCTTGTCTACCGGGGCGAGTTCCGCCGTTTGGCCAATGATGGCGCAACCGACTTTTTTGACCACCTCGGCCAATTTTCCAAGGTCCGGCGCGGTATTATATCCCGCAATGGCTTCCATTTTATCCAAGGTGCCGCCGGTATGGCCAAGCCCCCGTCCGGAAATCATCGGAACATACCCTCCGCAGGCGGCAATCATCGGCGCGAGCATCAGGCTGACTTTATCCCCGACCCCGCCAGTGGAATGTTTGTCAACCACTGGCCCGCCAAGGTTTTGCTCACGCCAGTCAAGCTTATGGCCACTGTTAATCATCGCACGGGTTAAGGCGCTGACCTCGGCAATACTCATGGACTTGAAATAGACAGCCATGGTGAAAGCAGAAATTTGCTCCCGGCTCACATCATTACTTGAAATTCCCTCGATAAAGGTCAAAATTTCTGATTCTGATAATTCGCCGCCGTCTCGTTTTTTACGGATGATTTCTTTTATTAACATTTTGGGCTCCAGCCTGATTTCAGAAACAGAATAGCCTATTTTTTATCATTTGATAAAATATTTTTTAAATTTAATATAATTGAATTTGACTTTAGGCTATTGTGAGGTAACTTTATAAAGAAACAGCAAACATACTTAATAGATTTAACCCTTTAAATATATTATTTCTGATATGCACGCTTTAACAATAAAGAATATTCATGCAGAAGAAAAGATCCCGAATTCAGATCATTAATCAGCAGAAACTGCTGGATGCCGCAACGGAAGTCTTTGCCCAATACGGCTTCCGGGGGGCAACGATTGATCAGATTGCAGATATGGCCGGCATGTCGAAGCCTAATCTGCTCTATTACTTCAAAACCAAAAAAGAAATTTATCTGGCTGTACTCGAGCAAACATTGAATAAATGGCTGCAGTCTCTTCAGGACTGGATGGTCACCGGCACCCCGGAAGAAACCATCATCAATTATATCAACAAGAAATTTGAATTCTCCCGGGATCATGCCGCAGGATCGCGGGTTTTTGCCAATGAAATCATGGAAGGCGCGCCGATTTTAAAAAATCTGCTCGGCGAAGATCTGAAAAGGCTGGTCGGTGAAAATACGCGGGTTATTAAAGGCTGGGTCACCGCAGGACAAATCAGGCCCATTGAGCCAATCCACCTCATGTTCATGATTTGGGCCGTGACGCAGCATTATGCGGATTTCTCTGCGCAGATTGAAACCTTGACCGGCAAAACATTGGACGACGAGGATTTTTACAAACAAGCTAAAAAAACGGTGATACAAATAATTCTCGGCGGCATTTTAAAATAGCTAACGGGCCAAGAATCATAAGAAAGAATAATATGTCTGATACCATTGACGGGGTTACCCTTATAGATCATCCTTTGATCAAACATAAATTGACTATCATGCGCAAAAAAGAGACCCCGTCGTCGATTTTTCGCAACCTCCTCAGAGAAATCAGCCTTTTGATGGGCTATGAGGTCACCCGCGACCTGCCCCTTCAAAATATTGATATTGAAACCCCCATGACCACCATGTCCGCACCAAAACTTGTGGGCCGGAAAATGTGCATATTCTCTATATTAAGGGCCGGGGAGGGATTGGCGCAGGGGTTATTGGACCTTATTCCATCGGCGCGGGTTGGGCATGTGGGGCTGTATCGTGATCCCAAAAACCTGCAAGCCGTTGAATATTATTTCAAGGCGCCCCCGCATTTAAGCGAGCGTTTTTGTCTGGTGGTTGATCCTATGCTGGCCACGGGAAATTCTGCCATTGCGGCACTGGATAGAATAAAAAAGGCCGGGGCAACGAATATTACCTTCCTGTGTCTGCTTGCCGTACCGGAGGGGCTAAAAGCCATGAAAAAGGCCCATCCTGATGTGCATATTTACACCACAGCCATTGATGAAAAACTGAATAAAAAAAGCTACATCATCCCCGGCCTCGGCGATGCCGGCGACCGTATTTTCGGCACGATTTAACGGTTTATTTTTCGGTTTTTAAGTCTGACCGCAATTTTTGCCAATAATCGAGACGTTTTTTGATCTCACGTTCATAGCCGCGCTCTTTCGGGCTATAAAATTCTTTGCGCGGCAGATCGTCGGGAAAATAATTTTGACCTGAAAACCCGTGCTGCGTGTCATGATCATAGGCGTAATTCTTGCCGTACCCAAGTTGCTTCATCATTTTGGTTGGCGCATTGAGGATATGCAGGGGCGGACTGAGCGAGCCGGTCTCCTTCGCACTTTTTATGGCCGCCTTGAACGCCGTATAGGCGGCGTTGGATTTGGGAGCGCTGCCGAGGTAAATCACCGCCTGCGCCACATGAAGATCCCCCTCGGGCGAACCTAAAAATTCATACGCCTCTTTCGCCGCCAGGACTTGCACCAAGGCATTGGGGTCTGCAAGGCCGATGTCTTCTGCGGCAAAACGCACGAGCCGCCGCAGCAGGTAAAGCGGACTTTCCCCGCCCGCCAGCATACGCGCCATCCAATAGAGGGCCGCGTCCGTGTCTGATCCGCGCAAGGATTTATGCAGCGCGGAAATCAGGTTATAATGACCTTCCTTGTCCTTGTCATAAACCGGCGCGCGTTTTTGCAGAACTTTTAGCAATCCTGCGGCATCTAATATTTCCTCAAACTCAAGGCCGAGCAAAATATCTGCAAGATTCAAGAGATAACGCCCGTCCCCATCGGCCATACTATGGAGCATGACCCGGGCCTCTGCCGTCACAGGGAGTTTTTTATCCACCACCCGTTCAGCACGGCATAATAATTCCTCCAGCGAAATATCATCCAGACGATTAAGCGTCAGAACCTGCATCCGTGACAACAGAGCCGCATTCAGTTCGAAAGACGGATTTTCTGTGGTTGCCCCCACAAGGATGATGGTACCATCCTCCACATAGGGTAAAAAACCATCCTGCTGCGCGCGATTGAAACGATGAATTTCATCGACAAACAACAATGTTCCCTTGCCGGCCTTGCGCCGGCCTGCTGCCGCCTCAAAACATTTGCGCAAATCCGCAACGCCTGAGAAAACCGCTGAAATCTGCTCAAAATAAAGATCGGTTTTTTCGGCCAGAAGCCGCGCTATAGTGGTTTTACCCGTCCCCGGCGGCCCCCAAAAAACCAATGAGGTTAATCGTCGCGCATCCAGCATCCGGCCTAGCGGGCCGCCGGACGCGATCAAATGATCCTGCCCCACCACCTCTTCCATGGTTTGTGGGCGCAGCTTATCCGCCAAGGGGCGCGGGGCATCCTGTTCCAGCCCCGCCGATGTGAAAAGATCACTCATATGAAACGATCCCTTTTACCGGAAATATGGTGCATTTTAAGTGCAATAAGATCTTCCTCCCGCGCGAATAACACAGTCCTTGCTTTTTCCCGCGCGGCTGATCGTAAAACCTATATTCACGGGATCATCACGCAAGGCACCTCTTATATCTTCAAGTGTTTTAACTTTCCTGTCGTTGACTGATTTAAAAATATCGCCCTTTTGAACGCCTGTCATTCGTGTCACACTGCGGGGTACGCCCAGAACAATAACGCCAGTATCATAAGGGTTAACCCCTATTTCCTCGGCATATGCCGGCGATAAATTCGCAAACTTTGTTCCGGAAAATAGATGATCACCTTTTAAGGTTATTATATTTCGCGGCGGGTCTTCGGGCGCAGGCATAAGCGGTACATGCAAAATCCGGCGTTTTTCGCCACGAATTATCTCCAGAGGAATTGTCCCGCCAACGGCCTCTAAACCGGTATAATAACGCAAGGCCGCAGGGCTGGAAACTTGCCTGCCATCAATGGTCAAAATCACATCGCCTTGCGTAAGCCCCGCCTTATCCGCCGGGCCGCCGGGATAAATATCATTAACCAAAACGCCGCCCGGACGATCAAAGCCCAGGCTTTCGGCAATCTCGGAAGTCACCATTTGCCCTCTGCCGCCAAACCATGGCCGCACCAATTCGCCGCCGGATAACGCCGAAGACACCACATATTTGACCATATTGGCCGGAATGGCAAAACCGATGCCATTAGAGCCACCTGAGCGCGAGAATATGGCCGTATTGATACCAATAAGGTCGCCGTCCATCCCAATCAGGGCGCCGCCGCTATTCCCCGGATTAACCGCCGCATCCGTTTGGATAAAAAACTGGTAATCCTGACCGCTGACCTGCGTGCGCGCCAAGGCGGATACGATGCCGCTGGTCACCGTCTGGCCAACGCCAAAAGGATTTCCAATAGCCAGCACAAGATCGCCGACCTCAATAGAATCTGAATCCGAGAATGTCAAAACCGGCAGTTTTTCCCCCCTTGTCTTAATTCTCAGAACCGCCAAATCCGTTTTCTCATCATTCAGGATAACTTCCGCCTCAAATTCGCGGCGGTCCGACAAGGCAACCGTAATTTTATCGGCCCCTGCCACAACATGATGATTGGTGACAATGACCCCGTCCGCCCCGATGATAACGCCGGATCCCAATGATCGTTCAATACGCGCGCGCGGGCTGCCGCCAAAACGATCCCCAAAGAACCGCTGAAAGAAGGGGTCGTTGGCAAAGGGCGAAAAATTGCGGGTTTTGACCACCCGCTTGGTATAGATGTTGACCACGGCGGGTGCCGCCTGCTTTACCACGGGCGCGTAGGATAATTGTACCTCGGTCTTTGACGAGGGTATTTTTTTATCTGCCGCTGGCGCTGCGGTAATATTAAGGGACAATAAGGCCAGCATAGTTGAGAATAAAAGAAAAAAACGGGGCAATGTCATATTATTTATCCAGTCGGCTGTTTCTTTACCTAAAGCATTAATATAGGTTGATTTACAGATTATTGAAGGTAAATGGCAACATTATGATAAAAAAAATTCTCGTTCCCGGCTTAATGCTGTGCCTAATGGGCTTACCCGGCTGTAATATCCTATCTGTGAAATCTGCCCGTCTTGAAATCTGCGAAAAAATCGCCAAAGCTCGCCTGAAACATCCTTCGAGTTTTGATAAAATATCTGCCAAAGAATATAATAACGCGGCGGGTCATCGGGACGCCACTATTAACTTTAAGGCCTGGAATGACTATAAAGTTCCTATTCCTTATAATATAACCTGCGTTTTCAAATCTTCCGAGCCGGAAAATACTCCGTCTCTTATATCCATAACATGGAATGGCCGTCATATTCGAAATCATGAACTGGATGACATTCGCGAAAAACTTAAAGAATAAACCAAAGAAAAACCCAGATTCAAACAAATCTGGGTTTTAAAAATCTCTTCTGCCTGTGAAAAGAAATATAAAAATTAATGTAGCTTTTCGGTGCCTGACTTAATCAAGGCATCATGGTCGACCTTCTTCATATTCTCAGAAATCAGCTCACGCGCAGCGGCGGTCGCGGCCTGAACGGCCACTTGCCGAATTTCTTTAAGTGCGGCGCCTTCGGCCTGTCCGATTTTCTGTTCGGCAATTTTTGTCCGCCGCTCAATCATTTCTTTGACGTGAAGCTTGGCTTCTCCGGCCAGCAATTTTGCCTCTGCCTCGGCATTCGCGATCATTTTTGCGGCATTCTTTTCTGCATCACGCTGATCACGTTGATATTTTGCCAAAAGCGCGGACGCTTCTTCCCGCAAAGTTTGCGCATTATCCAATTGTTCCGCGATCACAGTAACTTTTGCATCAAGCATTTTAGCGATCATGGCCGGAATTTTCTTCCAGATCATCAAAAGAAAAAAAGTTATAATCGCCAAAGCAACCCAGACAGCCGGATCCTGATACCAATGGACATTCAGATTCGCTGTTTCAACAACAGCGGCAGCAACATCCGTATCAATGCTGAGATTTTGATCAACCATTGGCATTATCCTTCACCGCCTCAAATTTCGCGCTGACTCTTTCTGCAACAATCTTTTTATCAAGATCAAGGCCGGATACAGACTGGATGATTTCCTTGCAAATATCCACAGACATTACCCGGATTTCATCAAGCGCTTTATCTTTAGCCGCGATAATTTTCACTTCCGCAGACGCGAACTCCGCACCTAATTTTTCAGTTAACTGAGCATATTCCGCTTCAACATCTGATTTAATGGCTTCACGCTTGGCCGTAATCGTTGAGGTTGCCTTGAGACGAGCTTCTTCCAAAGCCTTCTCATGGGAAACTCTTGCGGCTTCAGCCTCTGCCTGCAAATTCGAAGCTTCCTCCAGATCCGAGGAAATCCGGGCCTGGCGTTTCTCCAGAACTTGCGTGATCCTTGGCGCAGCACTATGCGCTATGAACAGATAAATCAGTCCAAAGATCACAAACAACCAGAAAATCTGAGGCAGAAAAACGGCGGGGTCTAATTGTGGCACTATCTTCTCTCCTTGATCCTGAAATTGCGGATCAGGCCTAAATTATCAAAAAGTTTACTTAAAAACTTAAGTGAACAGGATGATGAAGGCAATAACCAAACCAAACAGACCGGTTGCTTCGGCAAGAGCAAAACCAAGCATGGCATTTCCGAAGAACTGAGGGGCCGCCGCAGGATTACGGATCGCCGCTGAAACATAACTTCCAAAGATATTACCAATGCCAATACCCGCACCGATTAGAGCCGTACAAGCAATACCCGCACCGATCATTTTTGCCGCTTCTACTTCCATTTTATATTCCTTCTTATTTTAAAAAATTAAACACTAAAAACTATTTTACCCACAAAATACTCCAAGGCAAATGCCCTAATGTAAATGTAAGGCATCATTCAAATACATACAGGTCAGAATGGCAAACACATAGGCCTGCAAACAAGCCACAAGCAATTCCAATCCGGTCAGCGCCACGATAAAGGCAAAGGGCACAACCCCAAGCGCACCAAGCGCCACCACAAAACCACCAAATACTTTCAACATGGTATGCCCAGCCACCATATTGGCAAACAACCGCACAGACAAACTAATCGGGCGGGATAAATAAGACACCAATTCAATGACAACCAAAAGCGGCATCAACGCAAGCGGTGCCCCTGTCGGCACAAAGAGTTTAAAAAATTTAAAGCCATGCTTGGCCAATCCTATCATCGTGACCCCGATGAATACAAAAGACGCCATGGCAAATGTCACCGCAATATGACTGGTAAAGGTAAACCCGAAATAAGGCGTCATACCGATCAAGTTGGCAAATAGGATAAACATGAACAGGGTGAAGATAAACGGAAAATATTTCCGGGCATCCCGGCCAGCTGTATCATGAAGCATATTGGCGATAAATTCATAGCACATTTCCACGCTGAGCTGCCAACGCCCCGGCACCAAGGCCCCTTTGCGCATACCTACAATCATAAAGAACATGATGGCGGCG
>UOFW01000045.1_pt1 | contig 12501 bp, 13 predicted proteins | sample 1989241 | NCBI WGS metagenome assembly UOFW01 (sample SAMEA4712195, study PRJEB27164) | hydrothermal vent metagenome | biome: marine basaltic hydrothermal vent biome; feature: marine hydrothermal vent; material: mineral | place: Pacific Ocean | collected 2011-06-14/2011-07-23 | depth 1719 m | reverse complement strand
GTTGAACTATGGCCCGCGCCAAAGGGATCATATTCACTTTCCTTGCGCTTGGTGAATCCTGCAAGACCGCCGCCTTGGCGTATGGACTTCATCCGATCCCGCCGTCCGGTGAGAATTTTATGGGGATAACATTGATGACCCACATCCCAAATCAGCTTATCCTTAGGCATATTGAACACATGATGAAGGGCAACCGTAAGCTCGACAACGCCAAGCCCCGCCCCCAAATGGCCGCCCGTTTGAGATACTGCATGGATCAGTCAGACCGCACTTCGTCCGCAAGCTGCTGAAGCTGGTCATGATCAAGTTTGCTTACATCCTCAGAGCAATTAATCTGATCAAGCAAATCTGTTACTGGTTTTATACCCAAACGAAAATACCCTTACTTATCTTAACTTGTGCGATTAATAATGAATTTTGCCAGAATACGCAAGTTTTCTGCTTTTGTCCCGAAAACATCCAAATGATGCAGGGCCTGATCTATTAACATGTCAGCTTGCACACGCGCCTGCTCCGGCCCGCTTAATGACACCAGAGTTGCCTTGCCCGCTGCCGCATCTTTGCCTGTCGTTTTGCCAATTTCTTCTGTGCGCCCCTCTTCATCCAGAAGATCATCCGCGATCTGAAAGGCAAGGCCCATGTCATGGCAATAGCCTTTAATCGCTTGACGTCTTTTCTCCTCTGCCTTGCCAAGAATAGCACCCGCCTTGCCGGAAAAGACAATCAATGCGCCGGTTTTCATCCGTTGCAGGCGCGTGATACGAATCTTGTCCAGTTTTTGATTCTCTGCCATAAGATCAAACATCTGTCCGCCGACCATACCATTCACGCCCAAGGCCTTTGCCATAAAACTAATCAATTCACAGCGCACCCGCGCATCAGAATGGGTTTTCTCATCGGCAAGAATTTCAAACGCCAGCGTCAATAAAGCATCCCCAGCCAAGACCGCCGTTGCTTCATCGAATTTTTTATGAACTGAGGGCTGCCCACGGCGTATGTCATCATCATCCATACATGGCAAGTCATCATGAATCAGGGAATAGGTATGCACACATTCCACAGCCGCCGCCACGCGAAGGGCTGAACTTTGACCGACACCAAATAATTTTGCGCTTTCCATGACCAAAAACGGTCTGATCCGTTTGCCGCCAACCATAAGCGCATATTCCATGGCATCAATGACCCGCTGTTCCAGATCAACGGCAACGGGTAAAAGCTTCAAAAGTTTGGCTTCAACCTGCCCTGCTGCGAGGGCCAAGGCATTAAGGGCCAAATCATTATTTGTTTTTGTCATAAACGACTTTCGTATCATCAATTCAGATTTGAAAAAAACTATTCCTCATCCAGCGCCGACAGCCCCAGAGTACCATTCTGCAATGTCGTGATTTTCTCTATTCGGGCGGCGGCGTCTTTTAGTTTTTTATCACAATGCTGGCGAAGCTGGGTGCCGCGCGTGTAAATATCTATGGATTCCTCCAGCGAGACCTGCCCACTTTCCAAATTTCTGACGATTTCCTCAAGAGCACTGAGGGAATCTTCAAAGTTCATCGCCCTAATATCATCTGGAATGGCCGCAGACTGGTCGTTCTTGTTTGGCACTATATATTCCTTATCCATGACCCATTATTGTCTCTTTATACCGAAAAGTGCCTCAGCCCATCAACGCTGAAATGTGGCAGCTAACATTTTCCCCCAATATATTTAAGTTATAGCCGCCTTCGAGGCAAGATACCAGTCTGCCGTTACAATGTTTTTCGGCGACTTTTTTTATTTCACTGGTGATCCAGAAAAAATCATCATCGCTCAGATTTAAGTCGGCAAGAGGATCCCTGACATGGCCGTCAAAACCCGCAGATATCAAAATAAAATCCGGATCAAATTCCTCAAGCGCCGGCAATATTCTTTCTTGATAGGCCCTGCGAAAAACCCGCCCGTCGCTCCCCGCTGCCAAGGGCGCATTTATAATCACACCGAAGCCTTGATCATCAATATGGCCCGTTCCGGGATAAAACGGCGACTGGTGGGTCGAGGCATAGAACAGCCCCTTATGCTGCGCCGCAACAGTCTGGGTGCCATTGCCATGATGAACATCAAAATCAATGATGGCGACGCGGTCACAGAAATGTCTTTTCTGGGCATAAAGCGCGCCAATAGCCACATTGTTAAACAGGCAAAAACCCATGGCCTGATCCGGTTCTGCATGGTGGCCGGGCGGGCGAATGGCGCAAAATGCATTGGCCAATTGGCCCGACATCACATGATCAATGGCCCCGCATGTGGCACCAACGCCCCTTAAGGCCGCATCCAATGAACCGGGGGACAAAAATGTATCGCCGTCAAGGCCGTAATGACCGCTTTGCGGCATATGATCGATCACACTGCGGATATAGCCATCCGTATGCACCAATGAGAGGACGTCCAAATCCGCCGCCTTAGCAGAGATCCTACGCAGGCCTTTAAAGTCCGGCTGAACGAGCCGATCCATAATAACAGATAGCCTTTCGCTTGTCTCCGGATGACCTTCCGGCGTGTGATGCCCAAGACAATCGGCATGATAAAATAGACCTGTGGACAAAGAAGCTCTCCCATCGCGCGCGGGTTCTTAATTTTTAACTGTTGGCTTTATTCTGTTCATATTTGATTTTTTCTTCGGCCACCAGTTCTTTTTTGGACAATTTACCAATCATGGTTTTCGGCAAATCCGCCCGGAATTCAATATATTTAGGACGTTCATGCTTACCCAGTTTTTTCTTGATGAAGGCCATCAATTCATCCTCGGAAAGCTTTTCATCCGGATTTTTCAAGGTGACAAAAGCCTTGGGCCTCTCACCCAGATAATCATCAGGGATACCAATCACGGTGACCTCATGAACGGCGGGATGCGCGTAAATCACCTCTTCAATCACCCGTGGATAAACGTTAAAGCCGCCAACCAATATGAGGTCCTTGTCCCGGTCAATGATATAAACATAGCCTTCTTCATCCATATAACCCACGTCACCCGTGTGGAATATGCCATCTTTTAAGACGTCTTCCGTGGCTTCGGGGCGCTTCCAATAGCCCTTCATCACCTGCGGCCCTCGAATGCAGATTTCACCATTCTTTCCCAAAGGGACAATTGTTGTTTTATCTTCACGGTCAATGATAAAAACCTCTGTCGCGGGCATGGGCAAACCTATTGAGCCATAACGATTGTCCCGATCCTGAGGATTAGACACACAGGAAGGCGAAGTCTCGGTCAAGCCATAGCCTTCCGTAATAGATACATGCAGTTTATTTTGGAAGGCCTGACCCAATTCAACAGGTAACGGGGCACCACCAGATAAACACATTCTTACATTTTCCATCCCAATATTCGGCACATCCCGATGATTCAATATGGCTGTGAACATGGTCGGAACCCCGACAAAAATACTGGGTTTTATTTTTTTCATCAGCTTGATGACGTCATCAAGAACAAATTTAGGCTGGAGCACCACCCTCCCCCCCATATAGATCCCAAGATTCATCACCACTGACATGGCATAAACATGGAAAAAAGGCAAAACCCCGATGATAACTTCCTTGCCATATTTCAGGTCAACAGCCCAATCCACCGTCTGAAGAACATTAATATAAAGATTAGCATGGGTCAGCATGGCCCCTTTTGGAATACCCGTCGTCCCGCCGGTATATTGAATGACGGCCACATCATTCACGGCGTCTATCTCAACCGGGGTAACTTTGCCGTCATTGCGCAATAGCTGACCATAATCAACATAAGTCTCATCCTTGCTAATCTTTGAAATAGCGCTGGACTTAAATATTTTAAACAGCAAGGCTTTGGCATAGGGCATGGCATCGCTGAATTCAGCCACAACCAGATGTTTCAACCGGCTTTTCCGGCTCACTTCATGAATAGTGGGATAAAGGGAGGCTAAATCCAGCGTGATCATAATGTCGGTTTCTGAATCCTCTACTTGATTGATCAATTCATGTTCAGAATAAAGCGGACTGTAATTCACAACCGTACCGCCGGCCATTAGAATACCGAAATACGCGACAGGGAACTGGGGACAATTGGGCATAAAAATACCCACATGCGATCCCTTGCCAACCCCAAGCCCCTGCAAGCCCTTTGCCATTCGGCATACCTGATCGTGCAGATCACGGTAGCTGACAAGTTTGCCCATAAAGTCATAGGCTATGGCATCAGGATTTTTATCCGCCGCATCCACAACCAGACTATAGAGCGGCTTCGCCGTATAATTTTGCGCCCACTGTATATGTTTCGGATAATTGGATAGCCATGGATGCTGCATCATTTTCTCGCCCATTATCCCATTTTCTCACTAGGAATGGCAAAAAACAGATCATCTCCTGTCATAATCACCTCTTTCAGGCTTACCGCTGTGGGGACAATCTGCTGGGCGTAAAAACGGCTGGTGATGATTTTTGCTTCCAGGAAATCCGTATCCGGGTTGCCATTATTCAGTTCCGCGCGGGCCGCTGCCGCTCCTTTGGCCAAAAGATAACATCCCGCCGTCACACTGAAAAGCCGCAAGAAGGGCACAGACCCCGCAAGAGCAGAACGCATATTATCCCCATGCTGCGCCACGATCCATTCCGCGCAGTCTCTGGTCGTTTCCACCGCAAGATTCAGTTTTTTTCGCATGTCCGAAAATTCTTCCCCTAGGGGTAAATTTTGGGCGAAATCCGCCATTTCAGTCAAAAATGCCCGCCAGTGGCTGCCGCCCATCATGGATAATTTCCGCCCGACAAGGTCCATGGCCTGTACGCCGTTAGTGCCTTCATAGATGGGATTAATGCGCCCGTCGCGATAAATCTGGGCAATGCCTGTTTCTTCAATAAAACCCATGCCGCCATGTATTTGCAGGGCAAGTGACGCATTTTCAACCCCGATGTCAGAGCCATAAGCCTTGGACAGGGGGGTGAGCAAATCGGCAAGGCCGGCATATTTTTCACGCAATTGCCTATCCGGATGATGTCCCCCAAGATCCAGCGCCTTGGCATTCAGCATTGTAATGGCGCGGGCGGCCTCGGTCGTGGATTTGATGGTCATCAGCATCCGGCGGACATCAGCATGTTCGATGATGGCGCTGGGCCCGGGCTTTGTTGCCCCGACGGCAACGCCCTGAAGCCGCTCTTTTGCGTAATCAACAGCCATTTGCCATGCCCGTTCTGCGCAGCCCACCCCCTGAATACCCACATTCAGCCGCGCGTTATTCATCATGGTGAACATGGCGGCCATGCCCTTATTTTCGGCCCCGAGCATATAACCAACGCAATTATCCTCTTCGCCAAAAGCCATAACGCAGGTCGGGCTGCCGTGAATGCCAAGCTTATGCTCAAGGGACACACATTTGGCATCATTTCGCGCCCCGAGCGAACCATCCTCATTGATCAGAAATTTTGGCACGATAAAGAGGGAAATTCCCCTTGTCCCTGCCGGGCTATTCGGCGTTCGGGCAAGCACAAGATGAATGATATTTTCCGTCATATCATGATCACCCCAAGTGATGAAAATCTTTTGTCCACTAATGCGGTATGTCCCATCGCCATAGGGGACAGCCTTGGTGCGCAGCGCACCAACATCAGTGCCCGCATTGGATTCTGTCAAATTCATTGACCCCGCCCATTGACCAGAAATCATTTTTTCCAGATAGGTGTTTTTCTGCTCTTCTGATCCATGGGCCAAGATTGATTCAATGGCCCCGGTGGTCAACATGGAACACAGGCTGAAGGCCATATTGGACGCATCAACAAATTCATACACCGCAGAGGCCAGGGTTATCGGCAAGCCCTGACCGCCGTATTTTATATCGCCGCTCACGCTGGTCCAGCCATTCTCAGCATAAGATGCGTAAGCCTCTTTGAAACCGGGGGGGGGTATAACGCCCTCTTTTGTCAGCCGTGCGCCTTCCCGGTCCCCCACCACATTTAAAGGGGATAATATTTCCCCGCAGAATTTTCCAGCCTCTTCCAAGACAGCATCGACAATATCGGCGCTGGCATCCTGAAATCTTTCCAATTCCGAAATCTCTGCCATTTCAATGACATGCTTTAAAACAAATTTCATTTCACGTGTAGGGGCTATATATTCGGCCACAGAAGAACTCCCGGATTTTTTAAATTATTTTGATCGTAAACCGTTCCATAATATACTATTAATGTAACAAAATTTAAGGGCACTAACAATACAAACAAAACAGCCGTTTGAAAAAACAGAACCTACATGAGTTGTCAAATAATCACAAGTATTTAGGCTGTCACCTAATGACAATATATTGCGCACAGGAAAATAACATAGAAAATGCTCCCAAATGACAAAAAAACAACCTATGAAAAAATAATACCCGCGGTTCCGGCCAACCTTAATCTGGCCAGCAAATATTTACTGCAGGGCAAGCTTGTCTCTTTTCCAACCGAAACCGTATATGGCCTGGGGGCAGACGCCACCAATGATCAGGCTGTCGCCCGGATTTTTGCGGCCAAGAAAAGGCCAAATTTCAATCCGCTCATCATACATCTGCCCTCCCTTGCCGAGGCGGAAAAATATGTCGAATTTGACATGGTCTCCCGCAAGATGGCAGAAGCATTCTGGCCCGGGCCCTTCACCCTTGTCTTAAAGAAAAAGCCCGGCAGCATTCTGTCCCCGCTTGTATCAGCGGGCCTCGATACCGTTGCGGTGCGCGTGCCGGAACATCCGGTGATCACCGGCCTGTTACAGCTTTTTAAATATCCCATTGCAGCCCCCAGCGCCAATATTTCCGGCAAACTCAGCCCCACGCGTCCTGAGCATGTGGCAGAAACGCTTTCGGCCAAACTTGCCATGATACTAGAAGGCCCGCCCTGCCGAAACGGCATTGAATCAACCATCGCCCAAGTCGTTGGCAGCGAGATCAGACTTTTGCGTCCCGGCAGCATTACCAAAGAAAAGATCGAAAAGCTTACCGGCTTGCGCGTTACTTATTATGAGGACGGGGAAAATCCAACCGCGCCCGGTCAGCTCAAAAGCCATTATGCCCCAAATAAAAAAATCCGGCTGAATGCGCTGACCCTTTATCCGGGGGAGGCCCTGCTTGCTTTTGGCAGCCGTTACCCCAAAGACGTTCAAACCCTGAAAAATCTCAGCCCGAAAGGCAGCCTGTTGGAAGCCGCCTCAAATCTCTTTTCCATGCTGCATGAGCTGGACAACACAGATTGTACAGGCATCGCCGTCAGCCCCATCCCCAATAAAGCCATCGGCATTGCCATCAATGACCGCTTGACCCGCGCTGCCGCCATGCCGGAGAAAAATCCAGAGACAAATAATGACTTTTGACCCGACCCATCTTGAAAATTTAAAAGAAATATCCGGCCCAAAAGGCTGGATTGATGATCAGGCGGATATGTCGGATTTTTTACAGGAGCCGCGCGAGAAATATCAGGGTAAAACGCCTTTAATTTTATTGCCGGACAGCACTGAACAAACCGCCAGAATTGTCCGTTATTGCGCCCAGAATAAGATTCCTCTTGTTCCCCAGGGCGGCAACAGCGGCCTTGTGGGCGGCGCCGTTCCGACCGGTGAAATATTGCTCAGCCTGAAACGGCTCAAAGCCATTCGCGCGCAGGATACGCGCAATCTTACCATGACGGTTGAGGCTGGATGCATCCTGTCTCATATTCAGGAATTGGCAGAAAATATGGGCTGCCTTTTTCCTTTAAGCCTTGCTGCTGAAGGATCCTGCATGATTGGCGGCAATATTTCAACCAATGCCGGCGGCGTGAATGTCCTGCATTATGGCAATATGCGAAATCTTATATTGGGGTTGGAAGTGGTGCTACCAAACGGCGAGATTTGGCACGGGCTTGGCGGCTTGCGCAAAGACAATACGGGCTACGACCTTAAGCAGCTCTTTATCGGGGCCGAGGGAAGTCTGGGCATAATCACCGCCGCCACATTGAAATTATCCCCTCACCCCCATGAAAAACAGACCGCCTTTGTCGCCGTCCCAAATCCCGAGGCGGCAGTTAATCTGTTGAGCATCGCCCGCAATATCAGCGGCGATTGCCTTACGGCCTTTGAGATCATCCCGCGCCTTGGGATTGAAATGGTCACCGGTAATATACCCAATGTGCGAGATCCAATGACGCAGGCTTATGACTGGTATATTCTATTGGAATGCACATCGCCCCTAAGCCGTGATCTGCTTAACCTTGAAGCGGTTATGGAACGGATTTTATCCGCAGGTCTTGAAGAAAGCCTGATATTGGACGGCGTTATCGCCAAGAATAATGCGGAAAGTAATAATTTATGGCAATTACGCGAAAATCTGTCAGAAGCTCAGAAATTTGAAGGCGGCAGTATCAAACATGATATTTCCGTCCCCATTTCCGCCATTCCAGCCTTCCTCATAGAAGCCGGCATGGCCGTGGAGGCCACCATCCCCGGCGCGCGGCCCGTGCCCTTTGGTCATTTGGGGGATGGCAACCTGCATTATAATATCAGCCAGCCCAAACATATGACCCGGCAAGAGTTTCTTGACCAATGGGAAAGCCTTAATCAATCTGTCCATGATGTGGTTGATAAATTCAGTGGCAGTTTTAGCGCAGAACACGGCATTGGCCGCATGAAAACGGGTGATATGCTGCGCTATAAGTCTAAAGTCGAAATGGATATGATGACAAAAATTAAAAACGTCCTTGATCCCGATAATATTATGAACCCCGGTGTCATCATTAAGGAAATAATCAATGACAGGCAATGATCTTTTTTTGGAAAAATACTACCATAGTCATGATGGCCTCAAGCTTTATTATCGGGATTATAACGCGGGATCATCTCATAAAACGCCCCTGCTTTGCCTGCATGGCCTGACCCGTAATTCAAAAGATTTTGACCGGTTTGCCGCGCATTTTTCCCATGATAGAAGAGTGATAAGTCTGGATATTCGCGGACGCGGGAATTCCGAATATGATCCAGATTACAAAAATTACCAGATTCCCACATATGTTCAGGATGTTCTGGAATTTCTGGCCCATGAAAAACTCAATCAGGTCACTGCCGTCGGCACCTCCATGGGCGGCCTTATATCCATGGCCATCGGGGCGATGAATTCGGGTATCTTTCCAAGTATATTTAATGGCATCATTTTAAATGATATTGGCCCTGAAATAGACCCAAGAGGCCTTGAACGCATATCGGGCTTTGTCGGCAATGGCCATGTGCTGCAAAATTGGCAACAGGCCATAAGCGGTATGAAAGCATTAAACGGTTGGTTATTTCCGGATTATAGTGATGCGGAATGGGATATGTTCGCCCGGAATACTTTCCGGGAACAGGATGACGGCACCATTGTTGCCAATTACGATCCGGCCATCGGGAAAGCCATGAAAGAAAGTGCCGAAGGCACAATTTCCCTTGATTTATGGCCATTGTTTGCCGCGATCAGCCCTATCCCTGTCCTGACCCTGCGCGGGGAGAATAGTGATATTCTCTCCTCGGATACATTACTCAAAATGGCCCGGAGCCATCCCAAATTCACCGCCCTTACCGTCCCCAATCGCGCCCACACGCCGGATTTATTCGAAGATACTTCCCTTAAAACAATCGATAAATTTATCAACAGTCTTTAAAATAAATCATATTGGCCGCCCCCAGAAACCTCAATGACAGCTTCAATAGATTGCGGGCCGTCATTGCGGACATCATTGACATAATCGCTCACCTCATGGAGTCTTAAAGCCGCCTCCGTTTTCACGGACAGCCGCCGAAAAATTTCTGGATCCGGCGGATCCATGGGCCGAAGCCACAGGTCGTAATCCTCAGGATCCACGATAACCGGGCTGCGATGATGAATGGCTTTCATGAGCGGTGTTGCCGGTTTCGTTATTAAAGACACGGTTTCCAGCCAGTCTTCACCGTGCGGGCCCATCCAGATTTCCCAGATGCCGGCAAAGGCAAAAGCCCGATTCCCAGAATGATCTTTGGGCAAACAGGAATAATAAGGCACCGGCGCGGCGCCTGAGGTTCTGGCTCGTTTCCACTCATAAAACCCGCTCGCAGGCACCAAACATTTCCGCCGCCGGAAGGGGCCGCGAAAGGACGGTTTGACGGCAATTGTTTCGCTGCGGGCATTAATCATGGGCCGTCCAAGGGTCATTTCTTTGGCCCATGACGGCACAAGCCCCCACCGCATCAAGGCCATTTCCTTTTTGGGCAATGGCTCATCCGGCAGGATGGGCTGATCCCTGTCCGAGCCTTTCAGCCTGATGACTGCAATAGGCTGAGCCGGCGCAATGTTAAACCGGTCGGGCGGCTGAACCGCAGCAGAACCCACATGGCCCGCAGCCAGGAACTCCAGAAATTTTTCGTATGCTGTCCGTGTCAGGGCATATCTGCCGCACATATCTTGCTTGCCTATCCTTCAAAAAACATTATCTTGTAGCAGAATAATAAGATTTGTATAAAATAAAAATGCAGACTGATGAGAATAAGACCGATGAATGATAAGGCCCCAAACCGACTATTACAATCGGCCAAAGGACATCTGCGAACGGCCGTGATCGCGGTGATTTTCGGGCTGACAGCATATGGGTTTATCCATATTCTGATATGGGCGGTTCGGGCAATTGAAAATTTTTAAAGAGAATGAAGTAATGAGAAAGCTATTCGGATATTTTTTTGGTCTTTTTATTTTAATAATTTATATCCTGCTTATTGTGCGCCTTAGTGACGCCATTTTTCCCATGCATGCTGCCGTAGAAATGTTGTTTTATGCGGTCACGGGCCTCATCTGGATTTTCCCGGCCATGTGGTTTATCCGCTGGTGGTACAAACCAAAACAACCAAATAATCAATAGAGGGCATAATGCAGATATTCTTAAAAAGTTTTTTAATCATCCTGGGGCTGACCCTTGCCGGATGCAGTAATAATAACACCGTTGCCCCCACGGAATCGCTTCAGCATCGTCAAAATCTGGACGAGACCAATTATGCCAATACCTATGATGAGAAATCCGTGGCAAATGCCGCCTCTGATTTTCTGGGCGGGGGGTCAGAGGCGATTGCAAAGGTGATCGAAAAAGCTTTTAAAGATCACGGGCGGCCCAACGGTTATATCATCGGAACTGAGGGCAGCGCCGCATTGGTGGTCGGCCTTCGGTACGGCGACGGCACAATGTCACATAAGATCGAGGGCAACAGCCGTCTCTATTGGAAAGGTCCCAGTATCGGCTTTGATGTAGGCGTCAATGGCTCACGGGTTTTTGCGCTGGTGTATAATTTGCACGACGTCGAAGAATTATATCAACGTTTTCCCGCCGTTGAAGGTAGCCTTTATTATATCGGCGGCGTAGGCATGAATTATCAGCAACGCGGCGACATCATCATCGCCCCCATTCGCGTGGGGGTTGGCCTGCGGGCCGGCATCAATCTGGGCTATATACATTTCACCAAAGAAAGAAGCTGGATTCCTTTTTGATAATACTCATAGATCACTCTATGGATTATTATTGCCACAGCCCCATAACGCCCTCTGCCAACAATTTAAGGCCAACCAAAAACAGTAGGCCATAACAGATGATATAAAATATCACATTTGAGACACGGTTATGCATCCAAATGCCAAGCCAGACGCCTATGGGGGCGAAAGGCAAGAGATAAAGCGACATTGTCAGATTGTGCAGTGACAGCTGCCCGAGCCAGACGTAAGGAATGATTTTGACATAATTGACAATGATGAAAAACATCACCGATGTCCCGACCAGAACGGTTTTATCCAGTTTCAGCGGAAAAATATATTGCGACAATGGCGGCCCGCCAGCATGGGCGATAAAGCTGGAAAATCCGCTTAAAGCACCAAGGATACTGCCCTTCACTGCATTTTGTTTCATATTTTGTTCTTGGGATACCGCGCGCGCCTGACGCCTTTGCACGAACCAGTAATTACCCACAAAATATAAGGCCATTATGCCGACAATGATCCGGATCATATCGGCATTCATCATGCTGAAGGTAAGGCCGCCAATGGTAATGCCGACTATCGCGCCGGGTATCAGAATTTTGAGAGTCCTTGCGTCCCAGTTCCTGCGATATTCCCATACAGTGAAGATATCCATAGTGCATAAAATAGGCAGCATAATCGCCGCCGCCACTCTTGGGTCAACCATAAGGGCCAGCAACGGCACCGCCAACGTGCCCAATCCGCCCGCAAAACCGCCTTTGGATATACCCGTCAGCAAGACGACCGGTATGGCAAGCAGGAAAAACCACAGGGGTTCTGCCATTAATCCATCATCCGGTGAAATTCTATCGTCTTGTGATCCGATAATGTGGGCTGAAATATATAGCCGCCCAAATCGAAATTTTTCAATTGTGCCGCATCCTTTATACGGTTTTGGATGATATATCGTGTCATCATACCACGGGCTTTCTTGGCAAACATGCTGAGGATACGGGCATGTCCCTCTTTCACTTCCTTAAAGACCGGGGTGATGACCTGCCCATCAAGTTTTGTC
>UOFW01000118.1_pt1 | contig 12513 bp, 11 predicted proteins | sample 1989241 | NCBI WGS metagenome assembly UOFW01 (sample SAMEA4712195, study PRJEB27164) | hydrothermal vent metagenome | biome: marine basaltic hydrothermal vent biome; feature: marine hydrothermal vent; material: mineral | place: Pacific Ocean | collected 2011-06-14/2011-07-23 | depth 1719 m | reverse complement strand
TCAGGAAATTTTCAAGGTTATGGTTCAGGATGCGGAAGAACGCGTTCGCGCCGCCTTGTCGGACAGCTTGAAGGATAATCCCGAAATTCCTCATGATGTTGCGGTTGCCTTGGCCAATGATGTGGCGGGCGTTGCGGGGCCTATGCTCGAATTCTCAGAAGTGCTGACCGATGAAGACTTGAAAGAAATCATCACAAGCCAGGGAGCAGATAGCCAGATTGCCATTGCAAAACGGGAAAATTTATCGGCTGACCTTACTGACGCTATTGTTGAAAATAGTGACAGTGAAGAGGTGATCGCGACGTTAATATCCAACGAAGGCGCTGACCTTAAGGAAGATACCATGAGCAAGGTCATGGATAAATATGGCGAGGTCGAGGCCGTAAGTAATTCTCTTGCGGGTCGGAGCCAATTGCCCATTAGCGTCGCGGAACGTCTGGTGTCACTCGTATCCGAAAAAGTACGGGATCATTTGGTAACCAAGCATGAGATGGCCCCGAATATGGTCATGGATCTCTTTTTAAGCGCGCGCGAACGGGCCACCGTCAGCTTGCTCAGCGACGGTGCAGACGTCATGGACGTCAGGCGTCTGGTAGAGCAATTACACAGCAATGGCCGTCTGACGGAAACACTCATCTTTCGGGCCATCTGTATGGGGGATGTTGTCTTTTTCGAGGCGGCTCTTGCAAAATTATGCAATATTCCCGTGAGCAGTGCTTATAAATTAATCCATGATCGCGGCAATATGGGTATCGAAGCTATTTACCGTCAATGTAAATTATCGCCGAAAATGTTGCCGATCGTACAAGCCGCCTTAAGTGTCACGAAAGATATGGAAACCAGCGCCAGTGAAGATCGGGACAGATTCCAACAACGTATGCTTGAGCGTATGCTGACCAATTGTGAAGATGATTTTGATCCTGAAAATTTGGATTATTTCATTACAAAACTGGGGTCTTCAAAAAACAGTAACGAGGCCGCGTAACAGAATATTTCACGAGTTTATTTCTTTTTGGTTGAAAGACGTTCGGTTGCCTGTGCCAGAAACAAATAAACTTTACCGGTTTCCGATGAAATAAGCGCCACACTGAAGGTGCTATAGCTTTCTGAAGCCATGGACTGGGATATGAGATTTTCAAAAATCTGCATATATTCCAGCACATATTTACGAAATTCACCGTCAGATTTATATTTTTCACGTATGGCATCGGTATGTTTTTTATTGATTAATTTCTTGAGCTTGCGAATGAAAGTGTTTTTGTCGCCGTCAATATAGGATTGCCACACCTTATCTGAAATATCATCTTCAAAATGGCGGTTGATATCAATGGACAGGGATTGTAGCTGTTCAATTATTTTTGAGGCAAGGTCGGAAAAATGATTTCCATTTTTATTCCGGTTCTTTTGCTCAATGACTTCGGCATCAATCAGAATGCTTTTATTGGAAAGTTGGATGGCATTGATGAGCTGCTGAAATTTCTCCGAATGTTGATCAATGGCCGCACTTGCTTCATCCGCGGCTTCAATCGCACTGGCAGACGCCAGAAATATATTCTCAGAGGCATGGTGCATTTGATCGGACACATGGGCGGACTTATCCATGGCCTGTTCCGCCGCATTGGCATGTTCTTTCTCAACTTCTATTAGTTTTTCTGCCAGCTCATCTAATCTGGATAAGGTATCCGAACATTGATTCTCGACTAGGGAAGCTGTTTTTTGCCAATTTTCAGACAGCTTTGCCGCTTGGGTATCTGTCGCGGTGAAATATGTGCTGACGGTATCACCCATGTCCTGAATATTGCGAATGGTATTTTCAGTGCGCCCACGTATATCATCAATATGATCAGACAAATGCCCTGTTTGATCAACAATTCCGCCAATTATTTCCTGTGCATGTTCGCCAAGACCACTTGACTGATCTTTTAAGTTTTGCACCGCGCTATCCAATTGGCCGGTGATATGGGACAGGCTTTTGACAATATTGTCATGGTGATCTTTAAAAAATTCTTCGGATTTATCAACCTGAATGCGGAATTCTTCTGTTATCTGCCCGAAAGATGAATAATGTTCTTGCATTAATTCCGTCTTTTTATTCAGGCTGCCCGTAGTGAGTTTGACGGCTTGATCCACTCTGGTGGCTTGTGCTTCGACGGATAATATTGTGCCTTCCAGTTTTTCAGTTGTCTCATCGGCAAAAAGTTGGATCTGATCCGTTTGTTTTTCCATCTGTTCCATGAACCGGCCGAATTTCTGGTTCATGTTTTCGCTGATTTCGCTGCCTTGGCTGGTGATAAACTCGGTTGCCTTGCCAGAGTTTTGGTCTAGGGCGTTTTGCATTTCCTGTGTTTGTGCGATTAAATTCTGGCGAATTAATTCTGCTTGTTTTTCGAGAGCATCTTCTATGGTGCTCAGCCGTGCGGTAATGGTATGTTCCAATGTTTCGCTTTTGGCATCAAGGTCATTGGTCGCGCGTCCCATATGACCGACTAAACTGTCTGACAAATTCTGAGAGGATTGAACAATCTGCTCGGCATTTTCTTTAAAGGAGCTGCTGGCCTCATCAAGTAAAATTTTACTTTTATCCGTCGCTTCATCAAGCCTCTGGCCCATGGCGGCGGCCTGATCCTGAAAGGCTTCCCCGCATTGAGTTGTCTGGCTTAGGGCATCTGCCGTGACGGCGGTTAGATTTGTTGCCTGCTCAACAAGCGTTTGGGTTATTTTTTCGGATTCCTCAGCCGTTTTTTGGTTTAATTCGGTAATAATATGGGATTGTTTATCCATTTTTTCGCAGATGTCATCGGTATTTTCAGATAATTCTGCCAGACCCTTGGCAAGAAGAGCCTGTTTGTCTATGAGCGATTGACTAAGGTGATTCAATGTATTTTCAGATGTTTCACAATTGCCGGATATCGCTTCAGACATTGTAATTAACCCAACGGACATTTTTTCCAATTGCTTCTCGATTAATTTGGATCTTTCATCAAGGGTTTTATTTTGGAAAATTATTTCATTACTTACTTTCTCAGAATTCTGTCGGGTGATGTTGGTGATGCTTTTACTGTCAAATTTTATCTGCCTGAACTGATTTTCAAGCTTATCGGTATGATCCGTGATATCGACCATTAAACGGGCAAAGGCCTCTCTTTCTGTTGATAAAGTGGTTTGAAGATTTGCGGCTTTGGCTTCTGCATCTGTTGTGACTTCAAATAAATTACTTATTTGATCTTGGAACCGGTTTTCCAGATTATCAATTCTTGTGGTGGCAATGTCGCTGGCGGCTTCCACATGATGGATTTCTTTATGAAGCTCCGCAACGATTGAATTTACCCGTTTTTGGGCCACGTCAAGGGGGGCGAGCAGTCCATCTAATCCATGGGTGAGGGCGGTTCGATGTTCACGCAACGGATCAGTGCGTAAATAGACCAAGGCGATTAACCAGACCAGAATCAGGGGCAGTGATGCACCGGCCAGCAGCCCTCCGGCTTCATAAATGGGCATTCGGGCGATGGTCTTGCCCGATGCTATGAACCACCAAATGCATATGCCGATCCAGATTATGCTGAGCGCGCTGCATAGTAAAAGTGGCCAGAACCATTTGAACCATGTTTGTTTGCTGGCCACGTTTTGTCCAGTATTTTGTCCAGTATCAGGCCTAGTTTTTGGCTCAATATCAGATTCCTTGCCATCTGCCATATGTCAAATTTCTTTTTTCTTCAATAATTATTCTATTATGATAAATTCCAGAGACATTCTATCAGGCTCATGCGCCAGCAACAAGTGACAAGGCAATCAATTGATACATTGAATATTTTTCGCGCAAATTCATTTTTAAAATTGTTGAAATGTTCATTTTTTATTTACCCTGTTTTACTATGGTTAATATCAATAGAAAACGTTAGATAATATTTTAACAATCCAAAGAATAAATTAGGGTAAAATGAGCAATATTGATTTAAGCCGCGTTAGCGTTCTTGTGGTAGAGGACAGCCAGTTTATACGGTCTCTTATTATTAACAGTCTTCGGGTGATGGGGATCGGTTCCATTCAATCCGTTGATCATGGGGCAGAGGCCATTGATTTTATCAAGCTGGTTGATGATGATCCCATGAAAGCTGGCATGATGGGGATTGATTTAATTATTTCCGATTGGGAAATGTCGCCGGTGAATGGCATGATGTTATTGCGCTGGATACGCCGTCATAAAGATAGCCCGGATCGTTTTATTCCTTTCATGATGTTGACCGGATATTCTGAACCAAAGCGCGTGCATGAGGCGCGTGATATGGGGGTGAATGAATTTATGTCAAAGCCGTTCACCGTCAACGCCTTGGCCGACAAGTTATTCTCCGTCATTAATAAACCGCGTCAATATGTTCATACGGCATCCTATTTCGGCCCGGACAGGCGCCGTCAGCAAATTGAAATCGAGGGGCCGGATCGCCGCGTTCTGAATTATGATAGTCCAGAAGTGGAGGTCGTCAATGGCTAAAGTCAGCGTAAGATTCTATCGTATAAAAAATAAGTTAAAGGAAAAAACACTTGGTTTGGGGCCGGTGGATGACGACATATCTTTTGATGATGATTTGATGGCGAAAGCAACAGCGGCTCTGGAGGAAATGTCTGAAGAATATCCGGATTGGGTAGGGGCGTTGATCCAACAGCTTGCTGATGTACATCGTCGCTGTGTGGATACGCCCGAGCAAAGATTTCAGCATTTCGAACAGCTTCATACCATTGCGCATGATATGCGGGGGCAGGGCGGGACGTTTGGTTACCCGCTGATTTCCAATTTCTCGGACGGCCTTTATGATTTCACAGGGGTCAATGCGGCCACGACGGATAAAAATGTTGATATTATCAAGGCCCATATTGATGCCATGCGTGTGGTGATAAAATCACGGATCAGCGGTGATGGCGGCGATATAGGCAGCCAGCTGAAAAGCGGACTTGAGGCGGCGATTAAGAAATTCATCTAGAAAATCTTGGAAAAATCTATTTCTTGCGGCTAAGCTCTTTCATGGCCTGCTCCATGCCGCCTATGGTGAGCGGATACATCCGGTCATCCATGAGCTCGCGCATGAGGGAGATGGAGTGGGTATAGTCCCAATGGGCTTCTTTCGTTGGATTGAGCCAGATTGCACTTTGATAAATGTCAAGCACGCGTTTCATCCAGACTTCGCCGCTTTCTTCATTCCAATGTTCGACGCTGCCGCCCGGATAGACAATTTCATAGGGGGACATTGAGGCGTCACCGACAAAGATCACCTTATAATCATGGGGATATTTATGAAGGATATCATAGGTATCAAAGCGGTTTTGATGTCGGCGGCTATTATCCTGCCAAACGCCTTCATAAAGGCAATTATGAAAATAAAAATATTCCATATGCTTGAATTCACTGCGGGCGGCGGAAAATAACTCTTCGCATAATTTGATATGGGGATCCATGGAGCCGCCGATGTCAAAGAATATGAGGACTTTAATGGCATTATGCCGTTCTGGCACCATCTTTATATCAAGATAACCCTGCTTGGCCGTTGAACGGATGGTATCATCAAGGTCCAGCTCCTCTGCGGCGCCTTGGCGGGCGAAATTACGCAGCCGTTTCAGGGCAACCTTGATATTTCGCGTCCCAAGCTCAACATTGTCATCAAGATTTCTGAATTCTCTCTTGTCCCAGACTTTTACGGCCCGGCGGTGGCGGCTTTCTTTTTGGCCTATACGGATGCCTTCAGGATTATAGCCGTAAGCCCCAAAGGGCGATGTCCCCGCCGTGCCGATCCATTTGCTGCCGCCCTGATGCCGGCTATCTTGTTCTTCGAGGCGTTTTTTCAAGGTTTCCATCAACTTGTCCCAATCGCCCATGGCCTCAATTTTTGCCATTTCTTCGGGGCTGAGGAATTTTTCGGCCATTTTGCGCAGCCAGTCTTCGGGAATTTCAGAGGTGAGATCTTGCGCCTCCGGTGCCTCCAGCCCCTTGAAACAATGACCGAAAATCTGATCAAATTTATCCAGATTGCTTTCGTTCTTAACCAATGTCGCCCGGCTTAAATAATAAAAATCTTCGAGGGAATGATTGGCGATGCCCGCCTGCATACCTTCCATCAAGGTAAGATATTCCCGCAATGACACGGGAACGCCATGATCACGAAGATTGAGGAAAAAATTTGTGAACATCTTTTTTACCGGTTTTCGCGGCGGTTCATAAAGGCGAGCCGTTCCAGCATATGGACATCCTGTTCATTCTTCAGAAGCGCGCCATGCAGGGGCGGGATGAGCTTTTTCGGATCGCGGCTTTTCAAAACATCTGCGGGCATATCTTCCACCATCAAGAGCTTCAACCAGTCCAGAAGTTCCGATGTGGAGGGTTTTTTCTTCAAGCCCGGAACATCACGGACATCATAAAATAAATTCAGGGCTTCGCGCACAAGGATATTCTGAATGTCAGGAAAATGGACATTAATAATATCTATCATGGTCTCTTTGTCAGGAAATTTGATATAATGGAAAAAGCATCGCCGCAGAAAAGCATCCGGCAGGTCTTTCTCATTATTACTGGTGATGATGACCAGCGGGCGATTGACAGCCTTGATCGTTTCGCCGGTTTCATAGACATTAAATTCCATGCGGTCCAATTCCTGAAGCAGGTCATTGGGAAATTCAATATCGGCCTTATCAACTTCATCAATGAGCAAAATGGGGCTTTCATCTGCGGTGAAGGCCTCCCATAATTTGCCTTTGTTAATATAATTTTTAATATCGTGAACTTTTTCATCGCCCAATTGGCTGTCCCGCAGCCGCGATACCGCATCATATTCATACAGGCCTTGCTGGGCCTTGGTCGTCGATTTAATGTGCCATTCTAGGAGATCTTTATTCATCGCCCTTGCCACTTCATGGGCAAGCACCGTTTTCCCCGTTCCTGGTTCGCCCTTGATAAGAAGGGGGCGCTGCAATGTGACGGCGGCATTCACCGCTATCATTAGATCAGGCGTTGCCACATAAGTATCTGTACCCGTAAATTTCATAACCAAACATCCGTTTTATTTCTATGTCTATAAAGTATATTCGTCGGCGTCAAAGGTCAAAGCCTATTTTTTCTGTAACTCATCTAACTTTTTTAAAACCCAGGGGGAAAATTTTTCCTTTACAAATAATGGCATAAATTCCGTCCATTTCAAAGTTGCGGGTTTAATGGTCATATTATAAGTCGGGAAGATAGGGTTGCCGTTTTTTATGCCAAAATTCCACCAGCCGGTGGTGTTATATAAAACCCACCAGGCTTCGGTGCCGGTGGCGGCGGCCTGAATAACAGGCGAGGAGCCGGGGCCCATAACCAGATCAAGATTTTTCATCAGGGCCGCTGTGCCTTCGAAATCATCCTTCAGGTCCAGTTCTTCAAAATTATGCAGCGTAATGCCATGGGTATCCGACAGATGTTTGATCTCATCTGCGCTCTCCCCATATTGGACATTGATGAAATTGACATCCTTTGTCTTCAGAATTGGCAGCCATTCGATAAGATCAGCATAGAACATATTACGTTTCGCCTGCTGCAAGCCACTTCGCCAGCAAATGCCGATATTAATTTTATGGGGCAATGAGGACAGTTTTTCTTTCCAATAGGCGGTTTTATCCTTTGGGGGTATTAAAAAGCCTCCTGTCATATCCGGAATGTCATCAAGGGATCGCCATTTATAGCGCATCAATTCCGTATAAAGGCACATATAGTCAATTTTTTCAGGCTCTATGCCGTCATAAAGCCTGACGTTATAGCCTGCGTCATGCTGACCGGTAATATAGGGCAGCACGGTCGCGCCCTTAAAACTATTTTGGAACAGCGGCACCAGACGTTTGTCGCAGCCGATAATTACATGCCCGGCTTCGCGGATTAAAGCGGGATACAGGCTTGACATTAATATTTCATCACCAATGCCTTGTTCCGCGCCAATCAGGATGGTTTTGTCTTTCAGGTCTTGCCCCTGCCATTTATCAATCTGGTAAGGCATAAAAACGGCGCCCGGATCAGAAGGATGATTATGCCATGCCAGCGCATCAAAACCATCGTCAAATTTACCTATTGTATAACTGCTATGGGCTAATGCCCTGTGGCTGTAGGCCGCATTCGGCGCAAGTTTTACGGTTTCCTTTGCGAATTCCCACGCTTTTTCCAGTTGACCAAGGTTGGCATAAACCAGACACAGGTTGCTGGCGAATAAGGCTATTTTCGGGTCAAGGCGAAAAGCTTCTTCGTAAAAGGGCAGGGCGGCCGGATAACCATCCCGAAAAGAGACCGCTGCGCCAAGGGAATTCCATAGATAGGCATTCTCTGAATAAATCGGCAGGACTTCCTGCAAAAGCTGGATCGACTCATCAATTTGGCCATTTTCCCGCAGCGCGGTGGCGAGATTATTATAGCCAATAGGCTCACTCGGGGCGAGTTGACAATAGAGGGTGAAGAATTTGACGGCCAGTTCCGTAAACTCCATCGACAGGCACGCGCTGCCCAGAGACTCGCAAATGGCCGGATTCTCCGCGCTTTGCTCAAGGGCATGCTCCAAAAGATTTATCGCTTTGTTTTTCATGCCAAGGCCAAACAGGCACCGCGCCATCAGGATCAAAGTATTGGGGTGGTAGCCTTTAAAATCCAGCGCTTTTGAGAAATATCGCAAGGCTTCTGCAAAATTACTTTTTTCATAATGATTTTTCCCGGCTTTAATAAGTTTTTCATATTGTTTTAGCGTTTTTGGGCTGCGAATTTCTTTTATATTATTGGCCATGTCATCATTACCTATGCAGTGTTTAACCTTGTAATTTGCAGGATATAGATATTATTGTATGAAAATATTGTAACTAAATTCATTTTAATACTATAGTTATTCTACTTAGTTCATATTTTATTAACACAAAATTTGAGATAATGGCCATAGTTTGATATTGAATCAGGTCATATATATTCAGATAGGTGAGGAAACATGGCCCTAAAAATATCGTTGAAACCAGGTGAGAAGATCGTCGTTAATGGCGCGGTCATTGTTAATGGAGACAGAAGGTCAACACTGATCCTGCAAAATAAAGTCTCTTTGTTGCGGGAAAAAGATATTCTCCTTGCCGAAGATGTGGATACGCCAGTAAAGCATATATATTTTCCGATCATGCTTATGTATATGGATGAAAAAGGATTTAATAAATATCATGAGCAGTTTGTTTTGCGCATGACAGAATTTTTAAGTGTTATCGAAGACCCTATAGCAAAAGCGCTTTGCGTCGCCATCAGCAAGGATGTCATGGACAGTGAATTCTATAGGGCCTTGCTAAAATGTAAAAAGATGTTCGAATATGAGAGTGAGAGACTGAATTATGTCCCTGAAGGCTTATCAGACAACCCAGAAGGCCAGTGAATCCACAAGCCAGACGGAATACCGGCTTTTCGCCGATGTAACGCGGGCGTTAATGGACGCGAAAGGCCTTGCGAAACTTGATGTGAAATTACATGATGCGCTGCTTTGGAACCGTCAATTATGGTCGACATTGGCCACAGATTGCGCCGTTGAGGGTAACATGCTGCCGAAACAACTTCGGGCGTCGATCATCTCTATTTCCATTTGGGTCGGCAGATACAGCTCGCAAGTCGCGCGGGGGGAAGAGGATATTCAGGCGCTGATCGATATTAATAAAAATATCATGGAAGGTCTGTCTGCCCAAGCCCGGAATAATGTGGCGGAGGCCACAGGAACCAACCCGACAACTGATACAAACTACTCCGTATAATTATTAATTTTTTACCGGCTTTCAGGGCTTTTTATGGTTAATTTTTGTTAACTATAAATCAATATTTTCATGTAACAATTTGATTCTGAAAGATGAATCCGTCCTTCTCCGAAAAATAATTCTTGTTAACTATTCCTTAATAGATTACAACTTATCCTTATCAGGTCAGCGGTTTAGCCAGAATGGCAAATATTTATACGCTGACATGAGTGGGTCTCGGCCCTTTAATGGAGCAAAATGCTCTTTAGTTTTAAGTACTCTCAGAATGGAGATATAAATGTCTTTTTCAGTCAATACAAACGCAGGCGCTCTTTTCGCCCTGCAATCCCTCTCAAGAACAAATTCACAGCTTAACACGGTTCAATCCAGAATTAATACTGGTTTGAAAGTGGCCTCTGCCAAGGATAATGCTGCGGTTTTTGCGATTGCCCAAGGGCAGCGGGCTGACCTTGCAGGTCTTGAGTCCGTAAAAGGTTCGCTTGATCGTGCTTCCAGCTCTTTGAATGTTGCGCTTGCGGCAGCCGAAGCGGTTTCCGACCTTTTGATCGAATTGAAAGCAAAAGCGAGTGCCGCGACGGATCCGGGTGCGGATGCGGCTTCACGGACGGCGCTGAATGATGAGTTTAGAAATTTGATTGCCCAAATCAACACGGTTGTTGATAACGCTGAATTTAACGGCGTTAATGCCGTGCAAAACGGTGGGGCTTCTATTCAGGCTCTGGTTGCGACCCCTGATGGCTCTGGATCAGCAGGGACATATTCCATCACCATTGCGGCGACGGATATTTCTGCAAGTTCTGGTTTGGCGCTGACAACAGGTCAGGTTATTACCACTGCCGCAGCGGCCTCTACGGCGCTGACGACGATTACGGCGGCGGAAGGTACATTGAATACATTCTTGTCGCAACTTGGTGCGGGTGCAAGGCGTGTTGATATTCAGCGGGCATTCACGGACAAGCTTTCTGATGCCATCGAAATTGGTATCGGTAATCTGGTTGATGCCGATCTGGCCCGGGAAAGTGCGAACTTGCAATCATTGCAGGTTAAGCAACAACTAGGCCTTCAGGCATTGTCAATCGCGAATCAGGCACCTAGTTCCGTATTGGCGCTGTTCAGATAATATTTTATTCTACGATATTTGGTGGGGGTATATATTGCCTCCACCAAATTTCTATTTTTCATTTTTTTGGATATATTTTTTATGTAATTTGTTGTAAAGTATTTTTGTATGTAAACATAAATTAACTTATAGTGAGAGTCTTAGAAAGACGGGTAAATGTAGAGGTTGAAATGGTTGAAACTAATAACATAACCAGTCCGCGTTTGGCTGCTGCCGGCGAAAGGAGCGTAGCTGTACCAAAAGCTTCCGTTGTTACGGACAGTGATGCAGGGATACAGCCCTCAAGTGATGCCGGCCAGGAAAGCCGCGCAGCACCTACCAGTGTTTTGTCAGTAATCTCACAATCCGCTGAGAAGCGTTTGGATTCACTTATCTCCGGAAGTGCGGGGGATTTCCTGAAGGCTGCCGAAAAAATCATTGATGCGTCATTACCCAATAAGCCGCCGGGCACAAAACTGCGTATTGACCTGGACGACAGTTCAGGAAAATTCATCTATCAGGGCGTTGATATTAATACGGGTGAGGTGGTTACCCAGTTTCCTTCAGAAGATATATTAAAACTTATCGCCTATAACAAAGGGCGTGATGGTGTTGAAGGTATCGTTGTCGATGAGGAAGCTTAACGGCGGTATTTCCAAAATATTTTTTTATTTGGTTCGTCCCATTCGGGGCGGGCCTTTTTTGTGTGATAAATCATGACGGATAAGATTCTGTGCATTTCACAGGCCCGCATGACATCCACGCGGCTGCCCGCAAAGATAATGAAGCAGGTTTGCGGGCGATCATTGCTAGATTACCACGTAAGTCGTTTGTTAAGAAGTCAGACCATTGACCAATTGGTGCTGGCAACCACATCTAATGCTGCCGATGACCCTCTGGAAATTTTTTGCATAGATGCTGATATTGATTGTATTCGCGGCCCCGAGGATGATGTTTTGGCGCGCTATTATCAGGCTCTGCAAGAATATCCCGCAGACATCATCGTGCGCGTAACATCGGATTGTCCCCTGATTGATCCGGATTTGATGGATCAAGTGATCCAATATTACAGGGATCATAGAGACCGCTACGATTATATCACATTAGGGCCGACAAATTTCCCGCGTGGCCTTGATGTGGAGGTTTTTTCGGCAAGGGCTTTGGAAAGGGCCTATTTCCATGGCCATGAGGCCCATCAACGTGAACATGTGACCCCCTATATTTACCGCGAAAATAGTGAGTTTAACTGCGGAATTTTTCCGTCCGACCATAGGTTAGGGCATCATAGATGGTGTGTGGACGAACCAGAAGACTTTGATTTGATCACCAAAATTTTAACGGCTTTTCAGGGAAAAGATAATTTTTCATGGCAAGAATGCCTGACATATCTCGATAATAATCCCGATTGGATGACAATCAATAGTGCAATAAAACAGAAGAGCCTCAAGGAATAGCGCCTCAAGGGATGTTTCAGCGTGAGAAATCAGGTTTAAGGAAACGTAAAAGCTTAATTTTTTGTATAAGTTCAGATAGATGTGAGACTGATTTGGGTTGCATTTGAAAAGCGGCCCCCGGAGAATGGGTATATGATATAACTCAACTTCCGGAGGCCTTTCATGCAGATCAAATACCTGCACAAGAAT